>JACDJC010000068.1_pt1 | contig 129546 bp, 128 predicted proteins | sample 7454191 | NCBI WGS metagenome assembly JACDJC01 (sample SAMN14253291, study PRJNA609438) | sludge metagenome | isolation source: sludge after 25d culture with pyrite and EDTA | collected 2018-12-20 | reverse complement strand
TTCAGCTAACTCTTCCCCTTGCCGGGCGAGTAGAGGACTTTCACCTCCGAGTGGGTGCGCCCTGCCGGGCGCACCAAACAAAAAATGCCCGGCGAGGCGCCGGGCAAAACTCTCTATACACTAAGTAAGAGAGGAGGAGGATTTGTGTACCGATCAATGCACGAAGAGTGCACCGTTAACCGGAATATTGGCACCGGTGATATAGGCCTGTTCATCAGCCGCCAGGAATGCGACAACCGAGGCGATCTCTTCCGGGGTGCCCATGCGGCCCATAGGAATACCGGAGATGATGGCCTCACGCACGTCATCACGCATGGCGGCGGTCATGGCCGTCTCGATATAGCCCGGTGATACGGTATTGGCTGTCACACCCTTGGCAGCACCCTCATGGGCCAGCGCCATGGTGAAGCCGTGAATACCGGCCTTGGCCGCCGAGTAGTTGGCCTGGCCAAACTGACCGCGCTGACCATTGACGGAGGAGATGTTGATAATGCGGCCGAATCCACGATTCAGCATCCCTTCCCAGGCCGGCTTGGTGACGTAGAAGGCGCTGCTCAGATTGGTGGTGATCACCGCATCCCAGCTCTCATCGTCCATGCGCTTCATGGTTTTGTCACGGGTGATGCCGGCACAGTTGACGATAATGTCCACCGGGCCAAACTCTTTCTCAACTTCAGCCACCATGCGGGCGCTGTCTTCTGCAGACGCGACATCGCAAACAGCAACCGCCACGTCCACACCGGCCGCTGCCCGTGCCTTGTTCCACTCAACCAGCTTGTCCTCTTCGGCAGGATGATAGGTGGCAACCACCTGAACACCCTGTTTTGCCAGACGCTCACAGATTGCGGTACCGATACCACCCATGCCACCGGTCACGATGGCCAGACGTTTGTTTTCACTCATAACTGAACTCTCTTGTTTTTCTTTACTGATTTGTAATCAGGCGGCCTGAGCAGATTTGTTGACCTGCTGGGTGAAGACTTCAACACCCTGCTCGGCCCAGGCACGATAGTCATCACGCGCATCACTGGTCAGCTGCAGGGTCTCACGGCCCTTGACGACCAGCTTCTCGCCAAACTGCCTGGCCACTTCCATCTCAGCATTGGTCAGCGCTTTGATATCTTTCAACTCGGTGCCCGCCTTGACCATTTCGATACCGGCATCGACAAACAGACCGAACACTTCCGCCTGTTTCTCCACCAGCTTTCCCCAGGTGCGCAGATTCAGTTCGCCCAGGCTGCGGGCAGACTCAAAACCGGCAACTCCAAACTTTTTCATCACTTCCGGATTAACGGCAGACGTTTTCATGTGAACGGCTCCTGTTTGTGCATTATCAATATGTTGCGTTGCAGCATACGCCTCCCTAAGGCGCGCTGTCAAGCCTGTTTTGTGCGCCGCACAATTTCTATATCCAGCCGAAACCATATGTGTATCCGACGGAAATACACAGACCGGAAACAGCCGGTAAAACACAGGATTCATACATATTTTTTATTAACATACAATCGGTTATATGATTTTCTATAACCTTCTGGCGGTAGAACAAAATCCGTAATTGAAATTTATACCGGTAATCCTGCCTTGCGAAGGGTCGATCAGGACATCCTGAAATCGACCATGAAACCGCAATAATTTGTGCAGTGCACAATTTCGTGCTACATTAGTTCGCATAGAGCGCAGTCTATTGTGATTCTCGAAACGCTTGACCCTATTACCAGGGCACAGTTCCGGATCATCACCCGCACACCGTGCAGGCTCCTGAATCTTAATCAGCTCTTTAATACCCATCATCTTTTGATCATTTTTTGAGGTAGATTCCATGGCCACACAAAACCCGTTTGATTTTTCCGCCCTGTTCGCCAGCTTTGATCCCCAGTCCATTGCCAAGCAGTTCCAGGAAGGCTTCAGTGGCGCATCCATACCCGGTATCGATACCAACAGCCTGGTACAGGCGCAGCGCAAGAACATGGAGCTGTTGATGTCCACCAACCAGGCGATGCTGGCCGGCTCCCAGGCGCTGATCCAGCGCCAGGCCGCCATGCTGCAGGAGGCGATCGCCGAAGTGACCGCAGCAGCCACGAAACTGGCCGAGTCCGGCAACCCGCAGGAGATTTCCGCCCGGCAGGTACAACTGCTGCAGAGTGCATTCGAAAAGGCGCTGGCCAACTCCAATGAAATCAGCGGCATGATTCGCGCCACCCAGGAGTCTGTCGCCGGCCAGGTGAACCACCGGATTTCGGAAAGCCTGCAGGAACTGAAAGAAACCATTGCAAAAGTAAAGTAGTCCGGGCCGGCGGCCTTCCATATACTCAATCTGCATGAATAATAAGGAACAGGAGAAAAAAATGTCGAAAATCGACCAGTCCGAGGTCAACACACCGGGCTTTGCATCGACAACCATGGAGTTACAGAAGAATTTCAAACGGGTCGAAGAGATCATGGCCAACTTTGCCAAGTCTTACGAGCATATGGATCTGGATCCATTCAATCTGATGAAATCCTCTGCCGAATGGTACGCGGCCCTGGCAAAGGATCCGCAAAAGGCGATCAATGCCAATATCTCCTTTATGCAGAAATCCATGGAACTGTACCAGCAGTCCCTGACCAGCCTGCTGGGCGGCAGCGTCACGACCGATCCGGTAATCAGTGAAGACAAGGGTGATCGCCGCTTCAAGCATGAGGGCTGGGAAGAGCAACCGGCATTCAATGCCATCAAACAGTCCTATCTGCTGATCTCCAAGTGGCTGCGCGACCAGGTGCAGGGTGTCGAGGGGCTGGACGAGCACACCGCCGAGAAGGTGCAGTTCTTCACCGAGCGTTATCTCGACGCCATGTCCCCCACCAACTTCGCCGCAACCAATCCGGCCGTCATTGAGAAAGTGATCGAGACCAAGGGGGCCAACCTGGTACATGGCCTGAAAAACATGCTGGAGGACCTGGAGACCGGCAAGGGCGAACTGCGCATTCGCATGACCGACACCTCGGCCTTTGAACTGGGGGAGAACGTCGCCACCACCCCCGGCAAGGTGGTGTTCCAGAACCGCATGTTCCAGTTGATCCAGTACACCCCAGCCACCGACCAGGTGCTGAAACGGCCGCTGCTGGTGGTGCCGCCCTGGATCAACAAGTACTACATCATGGATCTGCAACCGAAAAATTCGCTGCTGAAATGGCTGGTGGACCAGGGCCACACGGTGTTCGTGATCTCCTGGGTCAATCCGGACAGTTCCTATGCCGAGACCGGCTTTGCCGACTATGTGACCGAAGGCGTGCTGGCGGCGCTCGACGCGATCGAACGGGCGACCGGCGAGTCGGAAATGAACCTGATCGGCTACTGTATCGGCGGTACACTGCTGGCCACCTCCCTGGCCTACATGAAAGCCAAAGGTGACGAGCGGGTGAAAAGCGCCACCTTCTGCACCACCATGCTGGATTTTGCCAATCCAGGTGAACTGGGCGTCTTTATCGACGAGGAGCAGATCTGCGGGTTGGAGAAGAAGATGAGCGAGAGCGGCTATCTGGATGGAACCCGGATGGCCGGCACTTTCAACCTGATGCGGGCCAATGACCTGATCTGGTCGTTCTATATCAACAATTATCTGCTGGGTAACGATCCGCGGCCGTTCGACCTGCTCTATTGGAACTCGGACTCGACCCGCATGCCGGCCAAGATGCACGCCTGGTATCTGCGCAATCTCTACCTGGAAAACAATCTCTGTAAACCGGGGGGGGTGACCATTGACGGTGTCGCGATCGATATCTCCAAGGTGGATATTCCAGTCTGTTTCGTCTCGGCGGTGGAAGATCACATCGCGCCTTGGAGATCGACCTATGCCGGCGCCAAACTGTTTTCCGGCGATGTGCGTTTCATCCTGGGCGGCTCCGGCCATATCGCCGGTATCATCAACCCACCGGCAGCCGGAAAATACAGCTATCGGGTCACCGATGAGCTGCCGGAAAACCCGGAAGCGTGGGCAGCCGAGGCTGCAGTCGTCGATGGCTCCTGGTGGCCCGAGTGGGATCGCTGGGTAAAGGCTCTGGATAATGATCAGGTGACCGCACGCACGCCCGGCGATCGGGGTATGACGATTATCGAGGATGCGCCGGGCAGTTATGTCAAACGCACCCTGAATGATATCGATCTTGCCGCACCAGCCGCTGTGGATGTCACCGCCAGGACGGCGACAGTGGCCCCTGAACAGGTGCCGGCCAAAGACGCACCGCCTGACGACCTGACAGCCATCAAGGGGATCGGTCCGAAACTGGCCGAAATACTCAACAACGCCGGCATTGTCAGCTACGCCCAACTGGCAGAACTGGGCGGTGATGGCATCAGACAGCATCTGCTGAAGGTGGATGAACGCTATGCCCGTTATGACACTACGAGCTGGTCGGAACAGGCCAGGGCCCTGATGTCGTAACACTGCTCGGAAGACCACGAAAAAGGCCGGGGCAGTGCTGACCCGGCCTTTTTTATGGCTCTTTCCGGTTACCGGCTGCATGAGGGGCGGTGCTTTTGCAGGAGCGGATTTATCCGCGAATTTCGCGGCTGAAGCCACTCCTACCGCTACGCTTGGCCGCCGGAGAGGGGTTTGACCTGTAGGAGGCCCGCCCCGGGCCGAATTCGCGGCGAGGCGCCGCTCCTACCGGGCGAATCGCCAAGCCAAGCCAAAACAAGACCAACACATAACTGGGGCAAAGCCTTTTTTATTGCTATCCCTGCAAAAAATCCGCAATGAATAAAACTTCCGCTACTCCACGTAAGGCAGCAGGGTCAACTCGGCGCGGCGATTCTGCTGGCGTCCCGCGGCAGTAGCGTTGCTGGCAATCGGATGGCTCTCGCCATACCCCACGGTGTCGATACGTATCGGTTGTACACCGTTGGCAACCAGCACACTGCTGACCGACTGAGCCCGCTGTTGCGACAGCCGCTGGTTATAGGCATCTGAACCGGTACTGTCGGTGTGCCCCGCCACCTCGATCATGGTGGATTTGTACTCCTTCAAAACCAGCGCCACGGAGCCGAGGGTATCGACAAAGCCGGGGTTTACATCCGCTCGGTCAACGGCAAAGGTGATATTGCCCGGCATATTCAGAATAATATTATCCCCGCTGCGCGTCACGCTGACACCGGTATTCTCCAGCTGCTGGCGCAGTTTGGCCTCCTGAACATCCATGTAATAGCCAACCCCACCACCGGCAAGTGCACCGATACCGGCGCCCTTCAAAGCCCGCTCCTTACGCTTCTTTTTATCCTTGGAAGTGGCGATGCCCAGCACGGCGCCAACCGCCGCACCGATCGCCGCCCCTTTTGTCGCACTGGCGGTTTTCTCCTCCCGGGTATAGGGGTCCACTGTGGTGCAGGCCTGCAGACCGACCGTGGATGCAACCAGACAACAGAGGATGACTCTTTTCTTCATTCAGCACTCCTTCAACTTAAACCATCAGCTGGTTGATGGCTTCACAATCCCGGGCTGCCACTTGAACAGCCCACATCCACCAGCTATCGAACGGCGAATAGTTACATATCACAGGCTCCAGGTCCCGCTAGAGATTCACAATTCTGGGCGATGGAAATCTGACAGACGCGGCGGGTTCACCGGCACGTTTCCAAATCCTTGCTCCTTCGGGAGGCGCTACCACATCAGATCATCCGGCACCTGGAAATCAGCATAGGGATCATCCGTGATGGCATCGCTGCTCGTGTCATTCCTCAGCACAATCGTCGACGCATCCCGCTGTGCTATTTTCTCGGCCACGCCGATCGGTACCACGGCATAGCGATCATCGATACGGGCAATGGCCAACTGCCCGCGACTCAGCCGCGATTGTATCAACTCGGTGACATAGAGCTTTTTGACCTTGCTGCCGTCGGTGAAGCTGTAGGCCAGCTGCCCCTCATCCAGCGCCAGCTGATTCATCTCGATCAGCTGGCGAATCTGTGCCTGGATGGCGCGCTGATCCGCTTCCGCCTTGCGCTGCTGGTTGAGCACCCGGTCCCGCTCGGCCTGGGCACGCTGCGCCTCCCTGGCCGCCAGTTTCACCTGATCCGGGGATTGGGCATGCCCCTTGCGCTGCTGTTTGGCCTGTTTCTGCTTGGCTTTGCGCACTTCGCTGGCCTTCTTCTTGTCTACCAGGCCCGCCTTGAGCAGCTGATCCTGTAATGAGATACCCATCAATAACTCCTCAATTGCCGTTCATTCTCGACAGTTGGCACATGATTCAGGTCCACTATCGAGGTTATTCCACACTGCCCAGTTGCCGGGCGATAAAGGCGGTTTTAGCCGAGAGTTCCAGCGAACAGGTCCATTTGTATGCCAGATTCAGCGTCTCGCCCACGGCGTAGACACCATGTCCCCGCACCACGGTGATGCGGTGTGTTTTCAGCATGGCGGAAACCGCCGCCGGCGCCTGCACCACATACTCCGCATAGGGGATAGAGATGACCGGCACCCGGGGAAAATAGAGTTGGCCCTCGAAATCCACCGGGATAAAGGTCTCGCCGTTCAGGGTTGTCGCCACCGTGTAGGGCCCGTGACTGTGCAGCACGGCGGTGGCTGCCGGGTTCTGCTGGTAGACCTGCTGGTGCAGCGGTCCATCCAGTGAGGCACCCGCCGGGCAGCCCCGTGAGACCGAACAGGCCACCAGATCATTCACATTCAGGGTATCGGCGCAGGCCCCGGTTGGCGTAACCCAGAAGCGGTCACCCTCACGCACCGATGCATTGCCGCTGTGCGAATCGTTGTTACCATGCACTCTTAACCACTGGTAGTACTGCACCAACTGTTCACGTAATTCCATACTGACTCCCGGGCCTTGCCCTGTTGGCGTATGATAGGCGAATTATCCCTTTATCAGTAGAATAACGGAAATTCCCACGGTGAATTTATTATGCGATTTACCAGCAACAGAGAGAGACCCGGGCGGGCGGTAGTGCAGCACTATCGGAGTTCATATCCTGCTGATATTCCCGCTACCGGGGACCTGTCACGGTGATGGATCCCAACGACCTGTCGGCACTCTGGGTCACCCTGCAATTGGCGCTGATCTCCACCCTGCTGCTGCTGCTGCTGGGTATGCCGGTCGCCTGGTGGCTGGCCAGATCCCGCTCCCGCTTTCGCACCCTGGTGGAGACCGTTATCGCCCTGCCACTGGTACTGCCACCGACGGTGCTCGGCTTCTATCTGCTGATTGCCCTCTCCCCCAACGGACTCCTTGGCGCCAGCTGGATTGCGCTGGGCGGCGAGGGCCTGGCCTTTACCTTCACCGGCCTGGTCATCGGCTCCGTACTCTATTCGATGCCATTCGTGGTTCAGCCGCTGCAGAACGCCTTTGCGGCCATTGACCCGCGCACTCTGGAAGCCGCCAGCACCCTGCGCGCAACGCCCCTGGACTGCTTCTTTTCGGTGGTAATCCCCCTGGCCCGCCCCGGTTTGATTACCGGTGCCACATTGGGATTCGCTCACACCCTGGGGGAATTCGGCGTGGTACTGATGATCGGCGGCAATATCCCCGGCAAGACCCAGGTGCTCTCCATTGCCATTTACGATCACGTGGAGTCACTGCAGTATGCACAGGCCCATCTGCTCTCAGCCGGACTGCTGATCCTCTCCTTTCTGATCCTGTTCCTGGTCTATCGCATGAACGGCACCAGCCTGCTGCGCCGGGAGAACCGGTGAGCGACAGCATCAGATTCCGTTTCAAGCTGCCGCTGGGCGGGTTTACCCTCGATGCGACGGGCGAAATTCCCACCCAGGGGGTGACGGCCCTGTTCGGCCGCTCGGGCTGCGGCAAGACCTCGCTGCTGCGCTGCATCGCGGGACTGGAACAGGCCGGCGATGCCTTCCTCTCGATTGCCGATGAATGCTGGCACGACAGCGCCAGAGGCTTTTATCTGCCACCGCACCAGCGGGCCATCGGCTACGTATTCCAGGAAGGGATGCTGTTTCCACACTTGCGGGTCAGGGAGAACCTGAATTTTGGTTTCCGGCGCACACCACCCGCTCAGCGCACGGGCGATCTTGACCAGGTGGTGCAACTGCTGGGGCTGGAATCCCTGGTCGACCGCAGCCCGGCGCAGCTCTCCGGTGGCGAGAAACAGCGGGTGGCGATCGGCAGGGCGCTGCTCAACCAGCCGCGTCTGCTGCTGATGGATGAACCAATGGCGGCCCTGGACAGGGGACACAAAAAAGAGATCCTCCCTTATCTTGAGCGGCTCCACGCGGAGTCCAAAATCCCGATCATCTATGTCACCCACGATCTGGATGAACTGGCCCGGATTGCCGACCATCTGTTATTGATCGAGCAGGGATCCATTCTCGCCGCCGGTCCCTTGACCGAGCTGCTGGCGCGGGTCGATCTACCGATCGCACGGAATGAGGAGGCGGGCGCCCTGTTCGATACCCGGATCATCCATCACGACGACACCTACCACCTGACCCGACTGGCATTTGCCGGCGGTGAACTGACCGTGGGCTGGGTCGACCGACCCGTCGGGGACCGGGTAAGAATCCGCATCCATGCCAAGGATGTGAGCCTGGCGCTGGATCCGCCGGGGTTGACCAGTATCCTGAATGTGCTGCCGGTGACCGTGCTGGAGATGGCGGCCCATGGCCGCGGGCGGATGATTGTGAAACTGGATCTGGGCGGGGCAGCGCTGCTGGCCCGTATCACCCAGAAGTCCCAGGCCAACCTGGACCTAAAACCCGGGATGAAAATTTACGCCCAGATCAAGAGCGTGGCGCTCACCCTATGATGGGGATAGCACCTGCGGCGCCCGCCACTGGGTCAACCAGTCGGCAATGAATAGGCTGATCTGTTGCGCATCATTGAGATCGAGCAGGGGCAGCGGCAGATCATTCGGGGGGGGGCCGTCACAGGCAAAGGCGATCACCATCGGATCATGCGGATAGATGAGCGGCTTGCCAAGCAGGCGGCGGTACAGTTCGATTTTTGGAAACGCCTCATGCTTGAAACCCTCCACCAGAATCAGGTCCAGGATTGATTGATCCAGTTGATCAAGCATATCCTGCAGCAGCGGATCCCCCTTACCCCGCGTCTCCACCATCAAAGCCCAGCGACGGCCCGAGGCGACCAGCATCTGGGATGCCCCCGCCTTGCGCAGTTCATAGCTGTCTTTTCCCGGCTGATCAATATCGAATTCATGATGGGTGTGTTTGATCATGCCGATTCGCAGCCCCTGCTCCCGTAACAGGGGCAGCAGCTTTTTCAACAGTGAGGTTTTGCCGGTTCCGCTATAGGCGGCAAACCCCAGTACAGGTATCGCGCTCCTCAGCACCTGCTCACTTACCCACACTGCCGAATACGGTCTTCAGGATATCCGTGGTACGGGCAACCGGGTCTTTTCGAATCAGTTGCTCCTGTTCCGCCAGCTTCAGAAACAGGCCGTCCAGTGCCCGGGCAGTCACGTACTTGTCCAGGTCCAGGGAGTCCATATCCACATAGGAGCCCAAAAAGCCGACCTGTCCCACCAGGTCCTTATAGGCGGATGTCACCCCGGCCTGCCGGGTGGCGTGTTGCACGATGGGCAGAATGGCATCACTCAGCCGATCGCTTCCCTGGGTTCTGAAATAGTCTGTCGCGGCGCTATCTCCGCCATTCAGAATACCCCGGGCATCCTCCAACGACATCTGCCGGATGGTATCGCCAAAAATCGCGGCGGTTTCAGGCACCGCCTTTTCGGCTGCCCGATTCAGAGTGATTTCGAACTCATCCACCAGTTGATCCTGGCCGATCGCCCGGAGCCCTTTGGCGACGCCTTTCAGGCCATCCGGCAGTGGAATCTTCACCTGGGCATCCTTCAGGTATCCGCCCGGCTGTCCGAGCAGGGCTATCGCTTTTTCAGTGCCCACACGCAAGGCGTCCTTCAGGCCCTGAACGATCTGATCGTTGGTCAACGATCCGGTAACGGCGGACGTATCACTCTGTCCGACCGCATCCTTGGCGGATTTCAGCCAGGACTTCCAGTCCGCCTGGGCCACCCCGGCAAGGAGAAGCAGACCCGACAGAAGGGCAATAAAAACCTGTTTCCGCTGCATACATACGCTCCCTACACGCTCTTCCCTGGAGTGAAATCCGCCAGACCGGCATCACCGCTCCGCCTGAAAAATACCGACAGTGTAACAGATGGGCGGGATCAGCAGGATAATACAAAACAGGGTCCGGCGCGCGCCAGGCGGGAAGGGGGAAACGTGGTGCTCTGCAAGCGGCCGGATCAGCCGCCAGGATTTTCCTTTATCAGGAAAACCCTGGCAGAGAAGATCGGTATCGTCTGGCAATAGCCGGGATCAGCGAGAGGCGCTGGCACCTATCAGCAGTGCAAACTGCAACGCCTCGTGACGACTGACACGAACCGCCTGGTGAGCCGGGGCATTGCAGGTAAAGCCCAGTGTGCAACGCGGCAATCGTGCCGCGGTTTCGGTTTTATCAACCACTGCACTCTCTTGCAGATGAGATGTGATAGCAGGCAATCCATTTCCAGCCGTATATGTGCGTGCATCCTGTGTCGTACCCATGGCGGTTGTTGACGCCGTCAACAGCATGACGAGACCCAGCAGCGTTTTCGAACCTGTATGTTCTGAACCGTATATTCTGCCCATGACATCACCTCAAAATCAGCCCGGTAATCGCCCCCCCGAGAGCAAGTCTGGACATATGTATAGAGAGAAACAAGGGCTCAGTCGGCATCTGGAACGATTTATTTGCAAAGCGGTACAGCTATCCCAAAACAGTTTTCGACCAGCTCCCACACCACCCGGAACACCTTGGCATTAAACGGGTCGACTGGTTCACAGCAAGTTATTTACCGCGCCTGGAACGGCGCAAAGAAAGGGGGCCTGATTGAAAAATTTATCCTGATTACTCATCTGGCCCAGCCATAGTGAAGCAGCATATTCTACGGGGAAATTCGCAGCTGAGAACGCACCTGGCGATAGATGCCGCAGCCGGTGTGAATTTAATCTGACAGGGGCCCGCCCCGGGCCGAATTCGCGGAGAGGGCGCCGCTCCTGGCGGGTGGCGTTCCGAGCCAACACAACATCAACAGATTTTGCAGCTTTAAAAACGATATTCAATCATGGACGGCAACGCTATTTCGAGCCGTGCAGCATCACCACCAGATCTGCTTCACTCCTGCTCAGGCCCAGCTCCTGCACCAGCACACTGGCTGTAGCGCCCTGCTGAACCATCTGGATCGCTTCCCCATAGGGACGATCCGGCTGGCTCGACTCAATGGACTCCTGCCGGTGCGCCAGATCACGGCCGGTGCGCTCCAGATTGCTGACCCGCTGATCAACACCCACAGCACCGGAACAGAGTGCATTAAGGTTTTCCGTCAGGGAGTGAATCTGCGCTTCCGACTCCGCCAGGCGCCTGGAAAAGCCGCGCAGACGCAGTCCGGTAACAATCAAGGCAGCAACGGCCGCAATCGCCAGGAGCAGTGCAACGAGAGAGAGGATTTCCATATCAGCCATCAGGCATAGTCGTCGATTTTTGGATGCGTACCACCCCCGTCACTTACCGGTTCAGGGGGCTGTTTTTTATTCTGTTTGTCCCGCGGCCCGGTTTCAGGGTGTTTGTGTCTGGCATCATCCCTGCGGACAGGCCAGGCCGGTTTGATCGGTGTTGGCTGGCTGATTTCCGACATGCTTCACCTCCGGGTTTTCGTGTACATCAGAACATACCGACCTGATCCCACTCCTCTTCACTCAGCAGCTTGTTCAGGTCCACCACAATCAGCAGATCATTTTCCCGTGTCGCCACACCCTGGATAAACTTGGAACTCTCTTCGTTACCGACATTCGGCGCGGAATCGATCTCCGACCCGCGCAGTTCGACAACTTCCGCCACACTGTCCACCAGAATACCGACCACCTGCATCTCCGACTCGATAATGACAATACGGCTCGCCTCACCGATATCGCCGGGGGGCAATCCAAACCGGCTGCGGGTATCGATCACGGTAACCACATTGCCGCGCAGGTTGATGATGCCGAGGACATAAGGGGGCGCACCGGGCACCGGCGCAATCTCGGTAACCCTTAGCACCTCCTGCACATGCATCACATTGATGCCATAGGTCTCATCTTCCAGACGGAAGGTAACCAGTTGATATACCGGATCATTTGCTGAACCCTCGGCAACGCGAGTAGTCATGGCCGTACCTCTGCTTCACCTGAATTATATGTCAATTTCATAACACCCTTGGAGCAGGCTGATCTGGCAGCCCTATTTTTGCCCTGTCATACCGAGCAGCGCATCCACATTCAGCAACACACTCAGTTGATCGATCACTGTGCCGGCCATCCAGGAACGGTAACCCTCTCCCCTGCGCCAGCGAACATCCTGCGGCTCCAGTGTCAATGGACTCTGCAGACTGTCACAGGCCAGACCCCAGCGGCCGTCACCGATAATCAGTACATGGCTTCCGCGCTGCCGTTTGTCCGAGGCCTTATCCATACGCTCCGGCATGATCAGCTGAGCGGTATCGATCACCACCACCCGTTGATCCCGGTGCACAAACACCCCCAGGTACCAGTCGGGTTGCCCCGGAATCCGGGTCAGATCCTGATCCCACTCGGTGATACTGTTCAGTGCCGTGAGCGGCACCACCAGATTCATGCCGCGGACCTTGAACGGCAGGCACTGAAAGCGGGATCCGCCCCATTCCGGGACGATCTCCACCGGCTCACGCAGAGGCGTCTCTTCTGCTGTATCGACCGGTTGCGCAATTTCTATAGCCGGCGGCGTCTGAACCGGAGCCTCTGTCTGTACGCCCTGGCGTATCTCCACCACCGGCGCCAGTTTGGGCTGCCCGTTTTCAGGGGCCTGCAACAGCCCTGGCGCGGTCTCCCGGTACTCTTCCACCTCACTCAGCAAGGCAGCCAGATAGGTGTCGACCGCCTGTTCCGGGGCGTGCAGAACACTTTTGGGTTTGTTCGGGTCCTTGCTCATCGCGCAACACCGGAAACCGGCATCGGTTTCGGCTCACTCTGCAACAGTTCAAGCAACGCCGTGTACGCCTCCACGCCTTTACCCCGCGGGTCCGCTATCGGTGGTGGCAGACCCACTTTGCTCGCCTCCCGGAATCGGGTATCCACCGGAATGACGCCGTTCCAGATATGTTGCCGATACGTCTCCCTGAGCACACGCAGACTATCCACCGAGGCCCGGGTCCGGCGGTCGAACATGGTGGGCACAATGGTGTAGGGGAGTGGCGTGGTCCTCGCTTTGAGCACCATCTTCAGGGTATGCAGCATACGCTCCAGCCCTTTCAGGGCAAGAAATTCCGTCTGTACCGGGATCACCAGCCGCTCACAGGCGGCCAGGGCATTGACCATCAGCACACCCAGCATGGGCGGACAATCGATCATCACATAATCAAACTGTCCGGAGAGTGATTCGAAGGCCCGCTTGAGCACCAGTCCCATCCCTTCCATGCGTCCGGCCTGGCGCTCCAGGGTTGCCAGGGCGACCGACGCGGGCAGCAGTTGCAGACCCTCGGTTCCGGTCTGGTAGAGCAGGCTGGCGGGATCAATGGGCCTTTTTTCAGCCGCGGCCTGAAACAGACTGTAACTGCTCTCTTCAATGACATCCGGGTCATAGCGGAAGTAGCTGGTGAGGGAGCCGTGCGGATCGATATCCACCAGCAGGGTGCGAAATCCCCAGACCGAAAGCAGGCCGCCCAGGGTAACGGCCGTGGTGGTTTTACCCACCCCGCCTTTCTGATTGGCAATGGTCCAGACCTTCAACGGTTACCCCCGGATGCTGATGCCGGCGAATGTTCGGAACCGTCGGTCAGGGTTTGCGACATGATCAGCAGATTGACCCGCCGGTTATTCTTCCTCCCCTCGGCAGAATCATTACTGGAGAGTGGCCGGAACTCGCCGTAACCGATAGCGGCCATGCGTTCGGATGCAACGCCCAGCTTGGCGAAATAGTGCACCACACTGGCGGCACGGGCAGCCGAAAGCTCCCAGTTGGACGGGAAACTGACGGTACTGATCGGCACGTTATCGGTGTGGCCCTCCACGTTGATCAGATTGGACAACGGCTTGACGATGAGAATCACTTTACGCAAAGCCTTGAGCGCTTCCCGTGACAATCTGGCACTGCCACTCTCAAAGAGCATACTGCTCTTCATCTCCACCGCAATGCCTCTCTCCGTGCGTGTCACATTCACCAGGCCCTGGCCGCTATACTCCTGCAGCGCCTGCACCAGTGCATCTTTCACCGCATCCAGGGTTTTGATCTCGGTGACTGAATTACCGCTGTTTTCCGACTCGAGCGGATCCTGCGGCAAGCTGTCAGGCGGATTCTGCTCGGGAACAACAAGATCACCTATCTGCGGATCCAGCGTGCGCAGCTCCTCTCCGACCTGAATGGGATCGACACTTCGAACCGGCGCCTCAAAGGCCTCTACCAGGGTATTGGAGAGCACCCGGTATTTGCCGTCATTGACCGATGAAATGGAGTACATCACCACAAAAAAAGCAAACAGCAGGGTAATAAAATCGGCATAGGAGACCAGCCACCGTTCGTGGTTATCAGGCTCTTCATGCCGTTTTCTACGCGCCATCAGATGAGATATCCCTGAAGCTTCGATTCAATATTACGGGGGTTCTCCCCTTCAGCGATGGAGACGATGCCTTCAACCACCATCTCCCGGTAATGGGTCCGGGTGAAGGCCAGCGCCTTCAACTTGTTACCGAATGGCAGCAGGAACAGGTTTGCCAGACCCACACCATAGATGGTCGCCACGAATGCGGTGGCAATACCGCTACCCAGCTTACTCGGATCGGCCAGATTCTGCATGACGTGGATCAGACCCATCACCGCCCCGATGATGCCGATGGTGGGCGAAAACCCTCCCATCCCTTCAAACACCTTCGCCGCCTGCAGATCATGCTGCTCCCGGGTCTCTATCTCCACTTCGAGAATATTCCGGATCACCTCCGGCTCGCTGCCATCCACCAGCAGCTGCATACCCTTGCGGATAAACAGGTCCGGCTCCTTCTCGGCGATCTCCTCAAGCCCCAGCAGCCCCTCTTTCCTGGCGATATTGCTCCAGTTGACCAGTTTCCGGATGGTGGGATTCAGTTGCTGTTTCGGCGGCCTGAATACACTGCCGGCGGAGCGTAGCGCATGCAGAAACACCCCCATGGGCGTCTGCAGCATGATGGCGCCGACGGTGCCGCCAAACACAATGACCAGTGCCGGGCCGTTGGCCAGCGCGCCGATCTCGCCACCCTCCAGGGCATTGCCGCCCAGGATGGCGCCAAACGCGATGATCACCCCGACAATGCTCAGATAATCCACGCTACACCGCCTTGATCAGACTGGGGCCGATATCCGCGAGGGTAAGCACCCGGTCGGACAGCCCCGCCTTTTCAACCGCCTGGGGCATACCGTAGACCACGCAGCTCTCCTCGCTTTGCGACCAGACGGTCGACCCGCCCTCCTTGAGCGCACGCGCCGCCTGTTTTCCATCGGCCCCCATGCCGGTCAGAATAATCGCCAGCACATCGCGCGGCATCAGGCGCGCCGCCGAGCCGAGGCTCACATCCACGCAGGGGCGGTAGGTCTGATCGGAGGTGCTCTCCTTGATGCGGATCACCACCCCATCCCCGCGTCGTTCCAGGACCATCTGTTTGCCACCCGGTGCGAGGTAGGCGTGGGCGGGGCTCAACAGATCGCCATCCGCCGCCTCCTTGACATCGATGGCACACTGGGAATTGAGCCGTTCGGCATAGGCCGGAGTAAAGCTGGCCGGCATATGCACGACTATGATAATCGGCAAGGAAAAGTTTGCCGGCAAGGTGGAGAGCAGGGTCTGAATCGCTACCGGACCTCCGGTCGAGGCACCGATCGCTACCAGCTTGTAACTGCCCCGGTGAACCGGTGCAACCGTGCGCGGTTCAGACGGCTTGGCCAGCGGCCGGGGTTTAATGAGGGTGCCGAGACGCCGGGTCACACCACGCGTGCCGATCGCCAGCACCCGCCGGGCCAAGAGCGTTGAGGCCTCCCGGCTGGTCGTACTGTCGAACTGCTTCGGCAGAAAATCCACCGCGCCGGCCTCCAGTGCATCCAGCGTTGCCTTGGCACCTTCATGGGTCAGCGACGAGAACATCAGGATCGGGGTCGGATTTTCAGCCACGATCCGCTTGACCGCGCTGATGCCGTCCAGTACCGGCATCTCCACATCCATGGTGATCACGTCTGGTTTCAATCGGCGTGCCTCGACAATGGCGCTGCGGCCATCCCCCGCAAAACCGACAATCTCGATCAGCGGATCACTGCCCAGCATGGCGGCAATCCTTCTGCGGAAGAAGGCAGAGTCGTCAACCACCAGCACGCGGACTTTGGAGGCGACCATCAGCCGGCTACCCGATCTGTGCCGGCGCGGAGACATGCGCAGGACGTATCATCCGTTGCGGTCCTGCCGATGGCCGATTTTCTGTCAACGCCGGGCATATTTTCGCATCAGCCCGGGGATATCCAGAATAAGGGCAATATTGCCATCACCCGTGATGGTGGCGCCGGCCATGCCGTCCAGCCCCTGCAGCAGCGCACCAAGCGGTTTGATCACCACCTCCTCCTGTCCGATCAGGTGATCCACCACCAGCCCGACCTGGGTATTGCCAACGGTAACCACCACCACATGTCCAGTCGCCTCCCGGTTACCCCGAGCGCTGTTGGGAACCAGCCATTTGTGCAGATAGAAGAGTGGCAGTGCGCGCTCCCGCACCATGATCGTCAACTGGCCATCCACCACATTGGTGCGCTTCAGATCCAAATTGAATATCTCCACCACGCTGGCCAGTGGCAGTGCAAACGGCTGGCTGCCCAGCACCACCATCAGGGTCGGCAGAATCGCCAGGGTCAGGGGCAGCTTGATGGTGATCAGACTCCCTTTGCCATATTCCGAATCGATCTCCACCTGGCCATTCATCTGGGCGATGCGGGTCTTCACCACGTCCATGCCGACACCGCGTCCCGAGACATCTGAGATCTCGGTCTTGGTTGAAAAACCGGCGGCGAAAATCAGGTTATAGCAGTCCTTGTTATCCAGACGGGCCGCCGCCTCTTCATCCATCATGCCCTTTTCAACCGCCTTGCGGCGCAGCACATCCGGATTCATGCCTTTGCCGTCATCGGCGATGGTCAACAGAATGTGGTCGCCGGCCTGGGCGGCGGAGAGCACCACCTTGCCCTTGCGGGGCTTTCCGGCCGCTTCACGCTCGTCCGGGCTCTCGATACCGTGATCCACGGCATTGCGCACCAGGTGCACCATCGGGTCGGACAGCGCCTCGACCAGATTCTTGTCCAGATCGGTCTCCTCGCCATGCAGTTCCAGATCGATCTCTTTCTTGAGACTGCGCGCCAGGTCCCTGACCACCCGGGGAAAACGGCCAAACACCTTTTTTACCGGCTGCATGCGGGTCTTCATCACCGAGTTCTGCAGATCGGAAGTCACCACATCCAGGTTGGCCACGGCGGTGGCGACCTCATCATCGCCCAGTTTGGCCTTGAGGGTTTCCAGGCGGTTCCGCACCAGCACCAGCTCGCCGACCATGTTCATGATCTCATCCAGTCGGGCGGTATCGACGCGAATGGTGGTCTCTGCCGTGGCGGGTGGATTCTTGCGTGCCTGGGAACTCTCTGCCTTGTGCGGGGCTTTTTCCGGAGCCGGCCGGGAAATGGTTGGCTTCGGCTTTTCAGCCGCCGTCGGGGTCGGCTGCTTTGCCGCGGTCTGGGGACGCTTCGTCGCCGTGCCGGCGGACGCCTCGGCCGCCCCCGCGGTGCCACTGATTACGCCGAACCTGCCCTTGCCGTGCAGTTCATCGAGCAGCGCATCAAACTCCTCTTCGGTGATATCTTCAGATTCGCCACCCGCTGTGGCAGTAACGGACGCCGCCACTGCCGAAACCGCCGGCCGGGTAGTGGCTGCAGCGGGCTTCCCTTCTCCAGCAGCCGGCAGACCGCCAAACTGTCCCTTGCCATGCAACTGGTCCAGCAGCGCCTCAAACTCATCTTCGGTAATCTCATCACTGCCGGCGGCAACCGCTTGTGAGGCCGCTGCCTGTTTGGAAGCACTGGGTGCGGGTACGCCACCGTGCTGACCGGTGCCATGCAGCTGATCAAGCAGTTTCTCGAACTCCTCTTCGGTAATGTCATCACCCCCCAGCGCCGGATCCACAAAGCCACCCGCAGCCGCGACAATTTCCGGTTCAGGCTCCGGCTCTGGCTCAGGTTGAACAGCCGGCGGTTCGACCGCTGCCGGCTCCACTTCACTTTCAGGAATGGCCAGTTGATGCAGAGTCTCAATCAGACCGGGATCCGCTTCGTCCGGCTCTTCACCGGACTGCACGCGGGCAAACATCTCGTTCACCACATCCAGCACCTGCAATACCGCATCCATCAAGGCGGCATCGGCGCGACGCTGTCCCTGGCGCAGAATATTGAAGACATCCTCCGCCCTGTGGCAGACTGTCACCAGCGGATCGATACTGAGAAACCCCGCACCGCCCTTGATGGTATGGAAGCCGCGAAAAACCGCATTGAGAAGATCATAATCGTCTGGGCGCTGCTCCAGATCCACCAACTGCTCATTCAGCTGCTCAAGAATCTCCCCGGCTTCAACCAGGAAGTCCTGCAGGATCTCGTCATCCATATCAATGGCCATGCTTTGACACCTCTAAAAGCCCAAACTGGATAGCAGGTCGTCCACGTCATCCTGTCCACTGACCGTATCCCCCTGATCGATGCTGGGCACAACCGGCCCCTCCAGTTTCTTTGCATCTTTTTGTTTTTCCGGCAACTTTGAGCCGGATATCCGAACCAGCTGCACCAGCTTGTCTTCTACATCATGCACCAGGGTGATGACCTGCCGGATGATTTGCCCGGTCAGATCCTGGAAATCCTGAGCCATCAGCACATCAGTCAGGTGACCCTGCAGCTGTTTCGAGCGGTCTGTCGCCAATGTCAGAAAACTGCCCAGGTCGCGGCTCAGCTCGCGGAAATCATCCACCGACAACTCCCGGTTACAGAACCGTTCCCATTGCGCCGAGATCTCCCGGGCCCGGCTACCCAGGTCATCTGCCAGTGGCAGTCCCGCCTCTACCGCACCCAATGTGGTATTGGCTGATTTCTCGGTCATGGTGATGACATAACTGAGCCGTTCACTGGCGTCCGGTATGTCGACCTGGGCCATCTCATTGATCCGGGGATCAAGCAAAAAACCGTTAATCGCTTCGTGCAACTCCCGTGTCAGCCGGCCGACTTCACGAAACAGCGGGCTCTCGGCACGTTCCGAAAGCACGGCACTGATACGCTCCGCCTCTTCCGCATTGCCTGCCTCAAGCTGCTCAACCAGTTGTTTCGCCAGTAGCAGACGTTCATCACTATCCATACAGTTCTCCAGACGGATTTGTCATGCTGCCGACTAGCTGCCTACACGTTCAAAAATCTTGCTGATCTTCTCTTCCAGTGTCACCGCCGTGAACGGCTTGACCACGTAGCCATTGACACCCGCCTGTGCTGCCTCGATGATCTGCTCGCGTTTGGATTCGGCGGTAACCATCAACACAGGAAGCTTCACCAGGTTGGGGTCAGCCCGTACCGCCCTCAGCAGATCGATACCGGTCATACCCGGCATATTCCAGTCCGTGACCAGGAAATCAAAGTTACCTGACTGCAACATGGGCAACGCGGTATTACCATCATCCGCTTCCTGGGTATTGGTGAAGCCCAGATCCCGCAGCAGATTCTTAATAATCCGTCGCATCGTGGAAAAATCGTCCACGATGAGAATCTTCATGTTTTTATTCAAGGCAACCTCCAAACTCGATGCCGTTACTCATTTCCATAGACCGATCAGAACGCGTCTGCATCGGATAACCAATCGGCAAGGCGGGCACGTAATCGCAGGGTTGCCTGGCTGTGTATCTGACACACCCTGGATTCACTGACGCCCAGAACCTGGCCGATCTCGCGCAGGTTCATCTCCTCGTCATAATAGAGTGCGATGACCAGCCTCTCCCGCTCGGGCAGGCCGGCAATCGCCTCTGCAAGTGCCTTTTTGAAGGCATCCTTCTGCATGCCGTCAAACAGCCCCGCCGTACCGGTATCAGCGCCGTCGATGGGCAATTCACCCACTGCCTGCAGCTCCTCGATACTGAAGATGCGGCAGCCGGCCGCATCCTGCAGGATGCGGTGGTATTGCACCAGATTCATATCCAACACTGCGGCCACTTCCACGTCACGGGCATCCCGGCCTTGCTCGTTTTCGATCGAACGCATAGCATCCGCCACCATTCTGGCCTTTCGATGTACCGACCGAGGCGTCCAGTCACTGCGCCGTATCTCGTCCAGCATGGCACCGCGAATACGGATCCCCGCATAGGTTTCGAAACTGGCACCCTGACTCGGATCATAGTTCTTGCCCGCCTCAAGCAACCCGATCATTCCCGCCTGTATCAGGTCATCCGCCTGTACATTCGGCGGCAGGCGATTCATCAAGTGGTAGGCGATACGCTTGACCAGCGGCGCATGCCGATTGACCAGCGTATCGGCATCCATCTCCTGAATCGCGGTATAACTCGCTAGCCCGCTCACCGGCCCACCTCCCCGCCTTGGCTTGTGTATTGAATCAGCCGCTCAACGAAGAACTGGAGGTGCCCGCTGGCACCTTCCGGTACAGGCCAGTTATCGGCCTTTTGCGCCAGATTCTTAAATATTTTTGCAATATGGCTGCGTGGGCTGGCCTGAACCACAGGTTTCTGTGATTTCACCGCCTTTCTGAGGTTTTCGTCGTACGGAATGCTGCCCATGTAGGTAAGCATGACATCGAGGTACTGGTCGGTGACGCGGCACATCTTGTTGTAGAGGTTTCGCCCCTCTTCCGCCGTTCGTGTCATGTTAGCCAGGATCCGGAAACGGTCGATACCGTACTCCCGGTTGAGCAGTTTGATCATGGCGTAGGCATCGGTTATCGACGCCGGTTCATCACAGACCACCACGATCACCTCCTGGGCCGCACGACTGAAGCTGACCACGGTATCCGAGATACCCGCCGCGGTATCGATAATCAGCGTGTCCAGGTCATTACCCACATCGCTGAAGGCCCGAATCAGCCCGGCATGTTCAGCCGCACTCAACTCGGCCATCTGCTGTACTCCCGATGCCCCCGGCACCACCCGAATGCCGGCGGGACCCTGCAGCACCACCTCTTCCAGGGTGCGCTCACCACTCAGTACATGGGACAGGTCATACTTGGGATGGAGGCCCAACACCACATCGATATTAGCCAGACCGAGATCGGCATCCAGCAGCATCACTCGCCGCCCCATCTCAGCCATGGCAACGGCCAGGTTGACCGAAATATTGGTCTTTCCGACCCCCCCCTTGCCGCCGGTAACGGCAATGACCCGTACGGGTGTAGGTTGAACCATGCGTCTTAGTCCTGCTGCTTGATCAGTTATTATTTCAGCCATGTGCATTTGCTCTTGCGCCTCCGAGCGCCAGGGCCAGGTACTCATCGGAATACTCTCCGCCACCGGTGCTGCAGGCGACGGCTTTGCTGACCAGGGTATGTGCCCGTGCCAGGTGGAGATCCTCGGGTACCTTTTGGCCATCCGCGACAAAAGCCAGGGGCAGCGCCTTGTGTATCAGGGCCGACAGCGCCCCGCCCAGTGAGCCGGCCTCATCGATCTTGGTCAGGATGCAGGCCTCCGGCCGGGCCGCGCCAAACGCACCGATCGCCTGCTCCATGGACGAGTAATCGGTCGCGGCCGACAGCGTCAGGAAGCTGCGGACTCCTTGTCCGGCCACATCCAGCATGGAGAGCTGTTCGCTGAGCCGGACATCCCGCTGGCTCATGCCGGCCGTGTCAATCAGGATCAACCGTTTGCCGGTGAGTCCGTTGAGCGCGACCGCCAGCTCTTCGCGGGTGCCCGCCGAGCGCACCGGCACATCCAGAATCCGGGCGTAGGTATTCAACTGCTCCTGCGCGCCGATCCGATAGCTATCGGTGGAGACCAGTGCCACCTGGCGGGTGCCATGGCGCAGGGCAAAGCGTGCCGCCAGCTTCGCCACCGTGGTGGTTTTGCCCACACCCGTGGGACCGATCAGGGCAAACACCCCCCCCTGCTCCAGCAGGTCGTCGGTGACGGTTTCAATCTTCGTGGCAAGATAATAGAGCGCCTTTCGCCAGGCCTGGTCGGCACTGCTGACATCGTTCACACTCTCCACCAGTTGCCGGCAGATATCCGGGCTGATGGACAAGCCCATGAGCTTGCGAAACAGATCCCGCGTCCCCGGCTTGTGGTCCCCCATCTCCCGCCAGCTCAATCCGGAGAGCTCGTTCTCCATCATGCGGCGCAACGCCTTCATCTCCTGGCGCATCTCCACCAGCACCGGATCCTGGCTCCACTCCACCTTGGGGATCACCTGCTCCTTCAGCGTCGCGACAGAGGCCACGGACGAGATACGGTCATTCGCTAGCGGAGCGGCCCTCTTCTCCTGACGCGGTGACGGTGACGCCAGCGGTTCCTGCCGGGGCGGCTGTATCGGATTAAGTACCGATACGGGTTGGGGTGATGGTGTCGATGGCGGCACAAACGCAGAGGCGTCATAGTCGATGGCCGCCACCAGTTCAATGCCGCCATCGACCTTCTTGTTGGAGAGGATGACCGCATCGGAACCCAGCGTCTCGCGAACCTGTCGCAATGCCTGCCGGATGTCCGATGCGAAAAAGCGTTTAATCTTCATACCTGACTTTCCCCGCAGCCAGCTGCCCGATCAAACGGCTTGTTTACACGGCCATTTCAAAATAGTTCGATCGTTTAGCGGTGGCTGCCTCATGTTTCAGCACTTGGCCTGCCCACCGTGGCAACCACCTTGATCTTGCGGTTGTCCGGTATCTCGTTGTAGGAGAGTACGCTCATGCCCGGTACGCTGTGCTTGACAAAGCGCGCCATCCACATGCGGATCGGCGCCGCGACCAGAAGAATGCTCTCCTGTCCTGCTGTCTCCTGTTGGTTGGCGGTCTCGGCCAGCGCTTTCTGCAGCTGTTCCGCCAGGCCGGGTTCAAACCCGACACCCCCATCATGGGCAGGCTGAATGGTCTGCTGCAATATCTGTTCCAATCCTGGATCAAGCACCACAACCGGAATTTCTTCAACAGGACCAACAAGTTGCTGGACAATCGAGCGGGACAGTGCAACCCGGGCCTTGGCGGTCAAAGCGCCGAGGTCTTGACTCTGCGGCGCATACTCCGCCAATGTTTCGGCAATGGTGCGGATGTCACGAATCGCGACACCCTCCGACAGCAGATTCTGCAGTATCTTCAAAAGCTGTCCCAGCGTCAGCACCGCCGGTACCAGATCCTCCACCAGTTTGGGGGCGCTGCGACCCAGCACTTCCATCAACTGCTGCACCTCTTCATGGCCGATCAGCTCATGGGCATGGGACTGCAGGATCTCGCTGAGATGGGTGGCCACCACGGTACTGGCATCCACCACGGTATAGCCGAGCGTCTGGGCCTGATCCCGCTGCGCGGCATCGATCCAGACCGCCTCCAGTCCGAATGCCGGATCGGTGGTGGTCACACCCTGCAGGGTGCCGAAAACACGGCCCGGATTGATGGCCAGCTCCCGGTCCGGGTAGATCTCCGCCTCGCCAATCGCCACGCCATTCAGAGAGATGCGATAGCCACCCGGCGCCAGGTCAAGATTATCCCGGATATGTACCGGCTGAACCAGGAAACCCAGCTCCTGGGAGAGCTTCTTGCGCACCCCCTTGATCCGGTTCATCAGTTGGCCACCCTGGTTTTTGTCCACCAGCGGGATCAGGCGATAGCCCACCTCCAGGCCAATGATATCCACCGGCTGCACATCGTCCCAGGTGAGCTCCTTCTGTTCCGGCGTCGGCGCGGGTTCAGGCATGGATTCGACCACCGGCGCGGTCTGTTCGCGCCGCTGCCGCTGCAGAATCCACCAGGCACCAGCACCGGCCAGGGCCGCCAGGGTCAGGAAGGCGAAGTTGGGCATGCCGGGGATGATGCCCATCATGCCCAGCACCACGGCGGTGATGATCAACGCCTTGGGATTGGTGAACAGCTGACTGATGATCTGTCCGCCCATGTCCTGCTTGGACGAGGCGACCCGCGTGACAATGATGGCCGCCGAGGTGGAGAGCAGCAGCGAGGGAATCTGTGCCACCAGTCCGTCACCGATGGTCAGCAGGGCGTAAAAGCGCAGCGCGGTGGCGAGGTCCAGATCGTGCTGCAGCATGCCGATGGCCAGCCCGCCGATAATATTGATGAACAGGATCAGGATGCCGGCAACCGCGTCACCCCGCACGAATTTACTGGCGCCATCCATCGCCCCGTAAAAATCGGCCTCCTGGGCCACCTCTTCCCTGCGCGTCCTCGCCTCATCCTGGTCGATCAGCCCGGCGTTGAGATCGGCATCAATCGCCATCTGCTTGCCGGGCATGGCATCCAGGGTGAATCGGGCACTGACCTCGGAAACCCGGCCGGCACCCTTGGTGACCACGACAAAGTTGATAATCACCAGAATGGCGAACACCACCAGGCCCACCGCATAGTTGCCGCCGATAACAAAGGCGCCGAACGCCTCGATCACCTTGCCGGCGGCGTCCCCGCCCTGGTGCCCCTCCAGCAGGACCACGCGGGTGGACGCCACATTGAGCGCCAGGCGCAGCAGGGTCGCCACCAGCAGAAGACTCGGAAACACACTGAACTCAAGCGGACGCAGGGTATAGACCACCACCATCACGACAATCAGCGAAAGTGCAATGTTAAAGGTAAAGAAGATATCCAGTGCCAATGGGGGCAGCGGAATCACCACCATCACCAGCAGCATCACCAGCACCATCGGCGCGCCAAGCCCGCGGACACCGGAGGCCTTTACATTGTTCAGGATTGCGGTTGCATCCATTATCCAAACTCCAGACAGTTCACTCGGGCACCTTCAGCTCATCCGGTATCTGTAACTCATCCGGCTCCATCGGCCTCTTGCCCTGCCCCGGCACGTAGGCTTTGAGCTGAAACACATAGGCCAGTATCTTGGCCACCGCAAGGTAGAGACCCGCCGGTATCGGCTGACCCAGTTCCGTGTGGAAATAGATGGCGCGGGCCAACGCCGGCGATTCGATAATCGGCACGGCGTGTTCAGCGCCCACCCGGCGGATATTGGCCGCCACCAGCTCGGTACCCTTGGCCACCACCACCGGCGCATGCATCCGTGCCTGGTTATAGCGCAGCGCCACGGCATAGTGCGTCGGGTTGGTCACGATCACGTCCGCCTTCGGTACCTCCTCCATCATTCGCCGGGTCGCCATCTCGCGCTGCAGTTGACGGATCCGTCCACGCACCTCGGGACGACCCTCGGTATCCTTCATCTCCTCGCGGATCTCCTGCCGGGTCATCTTCAGCTGTTTCTTATGATCCCAGACCTGAAACGGCACATCCACCGCCGCCACCAGGATAAGGGTTGACGAGATCAGCACGAATGCCCAGCCAACCAGGTTCACCAGTTCTCTGATGGCCGGGGCCAACCCCATGCCGCTAAGACCGATGAACGAGTCCAGGGTGAGCCAGAGCACCAACGCGGTAGCCCCACCCACCAGGAAAAACTTGGCCATCGCCTTGGCCAGTTCGAGCAAACCCTTGAGGGAAAAAAGCCGTTTCAGCCCCTTCAGGGGATTCATCTTGCTCAGCTTGGGTGTCATGGACTGGGCGCTGAAGGCCATGCCACCCAGGGCGATTGAACTGAGCACCGCGACCACCACCACGACTACAAAAAAAGGCGCCAGCATGAGCAGGGCATCCTGAATACTGGAAACCAATCGACGGGTCATGGCCATCATATCGAACATTTCGGCCCGGGGTATGGTCAGGTTGCTGCTCATGATATTGACCAGTCCCTGACCCAGGCTGCCGCTCATGCCCACCAGGGCCATGCCGCCAACCAGGGTGATAGCCATGGTGTTCAGCTCTTTGGAACGGGCTATCTGGCCTTTCTTTTTCGCGTCATCGAGCCGTTTCGATGTCGGCTCTTCTGTCTTCTCCTGGCCATCTTCATTCTCCGCCATGCTTCACCCCGCAATCCGCAGCAGTTGCTGGATCAGAGTCAGACCCTCATCCAGCAGCCCGGCAAAGTTGCCCATGACATCCGGCAGGGTGATCCAGAGCAGCATGAAGCCGATCAGTATCGACATGGGAAAACCGACCGCGAAGATATTCAGCTGCGGCGCGGCGCGGCCAATCACCCCCATGCCGAGATTGACCAGCAGCAACGCGGCCACCACCGGCAAGGCCATCAGCAGTCCGGCATTGAACATCCGGCTCGCCCAGCCGATCACCTCGGACAAGCCGTTCTGGCTGATTCCGGTCATGGCCACCGGAAAGGTTTCAAAACTCTGTGCCAGCATATCGATCAACAGCAGATGTCCATCCAGCTGCAGAAACAGCAGAGTTGCCAGAATCAGATAAAACTGCGAGATCACCGGCACCTGCACGCCATTTTGCGGATCCATCATGGACGCAAAACCGAGCCCCATGCTGTAGGCGACCACCTGTCCGCCGAAAATCAGGGCGGCAAACACCATCTGCAGGATGAACCCCATGACCACGCCGACCAGTATCTGCTGCAACAGAATGATCAGCGCTTCATGACTGAAGGCATCAACCACCGGCGAAGCGGGAATCACCGGCACCAGCACCCAGGTCATGACCAGCACAAAGCCGATCCGGTAGAGGGCCGGGGTCTGACGTGAACTGAAGATGGGCGCGGATATCATCAATGCCCCGATACGCACAAACGGCCAGAAGAATGCAGCCAGTGAGGTCTGTAGCTGTGTATCGGTAAATAGCATCAGGCAACCCCGCGGCTAACCGATGAAATCCGGCACGCTCTCGAAGAGCGTGATGGTGAAATTCATGATCACCTGAAGCATCCAGGGACCGGTCATCATCAGCACCACCACCACGATGATCAGTTTCGGAATGAAGCTGAGGGTCATCTCATTGATCTGGGTGGCGGCCTGAAACATCGCCACCAGCAGACCCACCGCCAGGGCGGGAAGCAGCAGCACGGCACCCAGGGCAACCGTCACCTCCAGTGCCCGCTGACCGATATCGAGTACGCTGTCCGGTGTCATCCTGATTCTCCGTTAAACCTGAAAACTGGACGCCAGGGTGCCGAACAGCAGCGCCCAGCCATCGATCAGCACGAACAGCATGATCTTGAACGGGAGTGAGATGATCAGTGGCGACAGCATCATCATGCCCATCGACATCAGCACACTCGCCACCACCAGATCGATAATCAGAAAGGGGATGAAAATCAGAAACCCGATCTGAAAACCGGTCTTCAGCTCAGAGGTGGCAAAGGCCGGCAACAGCACCGAAAAGGGTACCGTCTCGGGCGATTCAAACTCGGCAAAATTGCCGATGCGGGCAAACAGCGCCAGGTCGCTCTCACGCGTCTGCCCCAACATGAAACCGCGCATCGGCACGGCGGCACGCTCAAGGGCCTGGGTCCCCGTCACCTGCTCCTCCATGTAGGGGCGCACGCCCTGGTCATAGACCTGCTGAAATACCGGCATCATGATAAACAGTGTCAAAAACAGCGCCAGGCCGATCATGATCTGATTGGAGGGTGTGCTCTGGGTACCCAGCGCCTGGCGCAGAATGGCGAGGACAATAACGATTCGCGCAAACGAGGTCATCATCAGCAGCGCCCCCGGCAGCAGGGTGAGCGCCGTCATCAGGAACAGTACCTGGATACTCAGGCTGTAGGTCTGCCCGCCCTCCGCATTGGGCGTTGCGGTCAGCGCCTCGACACCGGGCGCCGCGGTCACCGCGACAGGCAGTAACAGAAGCGGCAGGCAGCATAAAAAACGCAACAGACTCATCATTTCCCCTGCCCTGCCATCTCGGATTCCAGCTGACCGGAAAACCGGACATCCGTTTGATCAGCAGTATCCGCATCAGCCAGAACATGCAGCGTCTGCACCCTGCCGGGGGCCACGCCCACCAGCAACCGGGTGCCGCCAACCCGCAACAGCACGGCACGCTCGCGCGGTCCCAGGGAGACGCCGCTGAGTACCTGAATATCCCCCTTGGAAGCCATCGGCAGGCGACCAAACCGGCGCAGCAGCCAGCTGATTGCAAAAATCAGCGCCAGGATCAGCAGCAATCCACCCGCCGTCTCCAGCAACACACCACCACCCAACGGAGATGGCGCCAGGCCGGACGACACCGGCTTCTCCGCCTCGGCCCGGATGCTCATCGACACCAGAACTCCTGTCATCAGGCCGGGGAGGATCAGCGCCAATCTCATCTGCCCAGTCTCCGCACCCGATCGGCGGGGCTGATGATATCGGTCAGGCGAATGCCGAACTTCTCGTTCACCACCACCACTTCGCCCTTGGCGATCAGCGTCCCGTTTACCAGCACATCCATCGGCTCGCCGGCCAGCCGGTCCAGTTCAACCACCGAGCCCTGATTCAACTGCAGCAGGTTGCGTATTGAAATCTGTGTGCGGCCGATCTCCATCGAGATGGTGACCGGCACGTCGAGGATGGCATCCAGCTTTACCTCACCGCCGTGCCCTTTAGCGGATTCGGCCGTCAACTCCTGAAACTGGGCGGTATCCGCCCCCATGGCGCTGGCGGCAGGGATCACATCATCCTGTTCTTCCAGGGCGGCGGCCCACTCATCAGCCAGGGCCTGATTAGGATCTTTATCTTTATCACTCATATTTTTGTCCTGAATAAAAAATGGTTAATCAGATCCGTTCAGCAGATCCTGCAGTCCAATATGCTTGGGCGGATCCATCCACTTTTCGATCTTGATTGCATAATTGCCATCCGAGACACCCACCCTTCCGGAAAAGATCGGTACATCAGCCGCGGAGACCTCAACCACCTGGGGTATATCCACCGGGATCACATCCCCCTTTTTCAGCACGGCAAGTTCCTTCATCGAGAGGATGGTTTCACAAAAGATGGTCGAAAGCTCAACCGACACACCCATAATTTCGTCCTTCAGGGCAATCACCCAGCGCTCATCCTTGTCCCCGCGATCCGACTGCACCCCCGCATCCAGCAGATCCCTGATCGGCTCGATCATGGAATAAGGCATGCAGATGTGCATATCACCGCCGCCCGCTTCCAGGTCGATATGGAACGAGGTGACCACCACCACTTCAGACGGACTGACAATATTGGCGAACTGCGGATTGACCTCGGAGCCGACGCATTCAAATTTCAGGGAGAGTACCGGTTTCCAGGCCTCATGAAGATCGGTAAAGGCGAGATTCAGCAACATCTGCACCACGCGCAACTCGGTCGGGGTAAAATCACGGCCCTCGATCTTGGTATGAAAACGGCCACTACCGCCAAAGAAGTTGTCCACCACACTGAAAACCAGCTTGGGATCCAGCACACAGAGCCCTTTCCCCTTCAGCGGAGCTACCTTCACCAGATTCAAGCTGGTCGGAACGAACAGACTGTGGACGAACTCCGAAAACTTGAGCATCTGCACGCCCGACACCGAGATATCCGCCGAACGGCGCAGCATATTGAACAGGCTGGTGCGAAAATATCGGGCGAAACGTTCGTTCACCATCTCCAGCGTAGGCAACCGCCCACGCACGATTCGATCCTGACTGGCAAAGTCGTAAGCGCGGGCCTCACCATCCAGCAGGTCATCCGCCTCGGTATTGATATCACCATCATCGACGCCATGCAGCAGCGCGTCGATTTCGTCTTGTGAGAGCAGGTCACTGGCAGCCATGGTTTATTGCATCACAAAGGAGGTAAAGAAAACGGCCTCGATTTCTCCCGGCCCCTGCTGATCCTTCAATATCTGGTTGATCGTTTTAAAGACCTCCGCCTGAAGCTTCTCCTTGCCTTTTCGATCACGCAGCGCGGAATCCTGCTGACTGCTGAACAGAGACAGCAGGTTGTGCCGCACCATCGGGTCATTGTGCTTGATAAACTCGATCAGTTCGGGATCACGCGCCATCACCTGTACACCAATCTGGAGCATTTTGGCCTTGCCGCCCGGCGGCAGATTGACCACAAAAACCGGATTCAACGGCAGATAGAGCGCCGGGCGCTTCTCCTTCACCACCGCGGCTTCCGCCTCCCCCTCTTCGAGTGCAGCCGCTTCGTCCCCACGCATGAGAAACCAGCCCGCAGCCAGGCCGATCAGTAACAGCAGGGTCACGCCGGCCGCAATCATGATCAGCTTCTTTTTGGAACCCCCGCCGCTTTCTGCGCCGAGATCGAGATCTTCATCTTCCTGTTGTTTTGCCACGGACTGCTCCTCTGATCGGATGAACCACTTTATGCAATACCTGTACCAGCTAATATGAAAATAAAAAACACATAATATTCAGCATGTTAAAAAAATAAGAGGGGGCACGACAAAGAATTGACGGCATGAAAAACCGGGGAAAGGCAAAAAAATGACAGGAGAATCACCTCCGCAGCCAGAAACAGCAACACACCGGCTACCGGCGCCTTGGTGACCCGAAAGAGCCGGGGCAGCACCGGACGGACCCACCTCTACAGCCCAAGAACAAGCACAGCCGGCAGGTTAATAAAATACATCGCTCAATCTTCAAGCAGCCGTGCCTGTGCTATTCCGGCCGTCTCATCGACTTGTTTAAGCAGCAATGCACCGGCAACAAACAGCAGCGCCACGGAGAGGATAGAAAGCCTGGGACTTCCCGTCACCACGCTGACCAGACCCATCATCAGCGGACCCAGCACGGCGGCGAACTTTCCCAGCATATTATAGAAACCAAAAAATTCCGCCGGCTTGTCCCGGGGAATCAACCGCGCATAGAACGACCGACTCAACGCCTGGATACCGCCCTGAACCAGGCCGATGGCCACCGCCAGCAGATAAAACTCCCACACCTGATCCATCTGATAGGCCCAGAGAATGATCACCAGATAGACGCCGATGGCGATATAGATACCCTGCCGGGGACCCAGGCGCTCGCCCAGCTGTCCGAACAGGATCGCCGCCGGAAAACCGACAAACTGGGTGATCAACAGGGCCACAATCAGCCCGTTGGCATCAAAACCGAGCGTCAGACCATAATCGACAGCCATTCTGACGATGGTGTCCACCCCGTCGATATAGAGCCAGTAGGCGACCAGAAACAGCCCGGCCTGACGCAGCAGTTTCAAGCGGGAAAAGGTATGGCGCAACTGCTGCACACCCTCGCGGATACTGGTCAGCCAGCCCGCGGCGGCGGCCGTTACCGGTTCTGGAACGAACAGCATCACCGGAAGCGTAAACAGCGCCCACCAGGCCGCGACCATCAGAAAGGAGGTTTTTACCGCCGCTACCGTATCGGCCAGGCCAAACAGTGCCGGATCAAGGGTCATCCAGACATTGACGGCAAACAGAATGCCGCCTCCCAGATAGCCGAGCGCGTAACCGATGGATGAAACCCTATCCAGTTCCGACTCCTCCGCCACCTCCAGCAGCAGGGCATCATAGAAGACATTGCCACTGGAAAAACCGATCACGGCCAGGGCATAGAGCGCCAGCGCCAGCATCCAGCCACCGGCCGCCACCAGGTAGAGGCCGCCGGTCATGACCACGCCCATCATGGCAAAATAGAGCAGGAACCGTTTACGGGCGTTGCCTTTATCGGCAATCGCACCCAGCAAAGGCGCCAGTACCACGACCACCATACTGGCAATGGCATTGATTCCGCCCAACAGAAAGGTGCTGTCGCTGGCTGCCAGATCAGCCGCCCAGTACTGTTTGAAAAAGAGTGGAAAAAAACCGGCCATCACCGTCGTGGCGAAGGCGGAATTAGCCCAGTCGTAGAGTCCCCACGAAAGGACTTGACGCTGTTTCGACGCCCTTTTACCGGGCTCTTTCATGCCACCTCCATTACTCAAAATCCAGTTGATGCAGTCCCTGTTCACAAGCTTTACGCAGTATGCGGCTGGCGTCATCGAAAGCCTGATTCAAAGGTTCGAACAGGCCGGAAAGTGTGGTGAGATCACCTTTTTTGGCCTCCATTTCCACCTGGCGGGCCAACCCGGAGAGTTTCAGCGCCCCCACATTGGCGCTGCTCGACTTGAGTGAATGGGCAGGCAGGATCACCTGTCGGGCATCCTCATCCAGGATGCCCGCCTCGATCTCACGGATCAGTCCCGGCGCGGCATCAAGAAAACTCAACAGCAGGGCGGAAAAATCATCCTCCATGATCTCGAACAGCTCTTCGAGAATCCCCCTGTCGACATCGGCCGGCGGCTTATCCTGACCGGCTGAAACCGCAACGGCGGCGGTTCGGCCTGTGTCCGCATTGACTTCTGACGGGCTTTTTTCATTACCTGCCGACACTATTTCAGTCTCGCCCTGGGGCAGCCACTGACCGAGCATCAGGCGCAGGGTGGAGGGCATGACCGGCTTGGAAAGATAGTCATCCATGCCCGCGTCCAGACATTTCTGGCGGTCACCTTCCATGGCATTGGCAGTCATGGCAATGACCGGTAACCGGGCCAGCCCCTTGGTGGCTTCCCGCAAGCGGATCGCCCGGGTGGCTTCATAGCCATCCATGCGTGGCATCTGGCAATCCATCAGTACCAGGTCATACTGACGGTGGTTGATTGCGGTGAGCGCGGCCAGGCCATCCTGGGCCACATCGCACTCCAGGCCCAGTCGCTGCAGCATCTTTTTAGCCACATTGAGATTGACCAGATTGTCTTCCACCAGCAGGATATGGCCCATCAGGGGTCCCAGGGGGGCGGCTTCCGGCACCTCTCCGGCAGGCGTCTCCAGCGAGACCATCTCTTCCCACGACTGCTCCTGAATATCGGCGGAAAGAAATGGATTGGCCAGATTCTCTCCGGGCGGAGGGCTCTGTGCCGATTCACTCTGCACATCCATCAGCCGACACAGCACACGCTGTAGATCACGCTTCTTCACCGGCCGGGGCAGTGTCGCATCCACACCCAGCCGGGTAACGGTGCGGGGGGTTTCACCAATCATCAGAAGCTTCAGGCTACCCAGCACCGGTTCGCTGCTGATATCCTGCAGAAAACCGGGTAGCCGCCCCCCCAGCGCCTTGCCGTCGATGACCACCAGCTCATAGCCCCAGCTCTCCCCCAGGTTTGCCGTTGAGATCAATTTAGACAAGGCATCCATGGCGCTATCGGCATGCTGATGCAGTACACCCCACTCATCCAGATACTGCCCGAGCTTCTCCGCATGATGGTCCTTGTCATCTACCAGCAGAATTCTCACTCCCTGCAGCGAGCGCCGCTCCGCCGGCATGTCCCGCAGGGATTTACGCATCGGCACCACAAACCAGAATACCGAACCTTTTCCGACTTCCGACCGTACCCCGATCTTGCCATCCATCAACTCCACCAGGCGCCGTGAAATCACCAGGCCCAGCCCGGTCCCGCCATGTTTGCGGGTGGTGGATGCATCCGCCTGATTGAAGGAGCGGAACAGCCGCGCCTGAATCTCCTGGCTGATGCCGTCACCGCTGTCCTTGATGGCAAAAAGCACCTCGACACTTTTCCGGCTGCGACCCCGGCAGGCCACCTCCACCATCACCCCGCCCTTGGAAGTGAACTTGATGGCGTTGCTGACCAGATTGGTCAGCACCTGGCGCAGCCGGATCGGATCACCCCTGACCACCGCCGGCAGATCGGCCGCAATCTGGTAATCCAGGTCCAGTCCACGCCGTTCCGCGCTCTTGGACATCAGGGTAACCACGGACTCGACCAGGTCACGCAGATTGAGTTCGATGGATTCCAGGTCGAGCTTTCCCGCCTCGATTTTCGAAAAATCAAGAATATCGTTAATAATGCTCAGGAGGTGATAGGAGGAGTTCAGCGCGGTATTGACAAATTGCCGCTGTTCCCGGTCCAGACGCGACTCTCGCAGTATCTCCAGCAGCGGTACGATACCGTTCAAGGGCGTTCTGATCTCATGGCTCATGGTGGCCAGAAACTCACCTTTCACCATATTGGCCGTCTCGGCCGCCTCTTTGGCGAGATAGAGCTCCTGCTCCACATCCCGTCGCCGCTCATCCTGGTCATTGAGCAGGGAGCTGAGTCCAACCATCTTGAGACGGGCCAGATCGAGCTTGCCACTGACATTCTGTTTACCCGCCCGAAGCCGGGCAATGACGCCGAAGAGCACTGAAAAGGCCGTCGCCACCAGACCCAGGCCCAGCACCATGGCCAGCAGCACAGTGACAATACTGCCCGAGGGCCAGAGCCGGGCAGAGTTGAAAACCCACAGCAGGGCAGCGAGAAAACCGGCGAAAAACAGCAGCACCATCAAATCGAGCGCTGACAACAACATGATCGATAACAGCACACTGGCACCGACCGTCAGCAGGATCAGCAGTCCGGTATCGGTTTGATGAAGCGGCAGAAGATAGGCGGTGATACCACCCCAGCAGAGCCCGGCAGGCAGAGTCGTGAGCAGGGGATAGTAAATCCATGATCTGACCCGGGCGATCTCCGGTTTGCGCAGATGCCAGGCATACGCGATAGCCAGTTGCGCAATACCGACCAGTATCAGGCCGCTCGCCAGGACGCCTACCTGGCCGCTGCCTGTCCTGCCGTCAAGCCAGTAGACCAGCCCGGCCAGCAGGATGGTGGCCATGCCGGCAAAACCGAACCCGCTGTAGAACAGCCTCGCCCGCTCCATGACGATCAACAGCGTTCGCGTTATTTTAGTCTCTGGCATTCTATTTCCATGTGGCATCCAATGCTATCGGCATGGTCATCACGACCTTAAATCAACCGGCGTATTGGCAATGCACGCCATCCCCGACAATCGCCACCATCTCATCAACCTGCCATCGAAAGATGTCCATCCCGACCTCTGGATATTTCAAAACAGGGTTGCAATCAATCGGTTAGAATAGCTGCCAACAGGATTATTTTATGCAAAACTGGCGTCGCTGACACCGACCAAGAGTCTGTTCAGCATACACCGTATATCAAGGAACTGAACACATGCCTGAACAGCAACAAAAAGAACGAGAACTCAAAGCTGCATTTACTCAGCACCTTCCTGAACGGATCATTAGTATTGCCAATGATTGGGCGCAGCTGTCCCAGGGAGCCTGGGACAAAACCCTGTTGAAAAAGCTGTGCCTGAAAATCCAGAACCTGACCGGAGTCAGCGGGCGCTTTGGCCTGATCAAGTTAAGCGAAAGCAGCTTTTCACTGGAAGTCTATCTGGACAAATTCACCGATACCGACACATCCCCGACTACCGACCAGCAACAGACCGTCAACACACTGATCGCGGCCATCCGGCATGAGTCTGAACTGATACGCAGCAAATCGGGCATGGAGAAGTCGGCAAACCGGCTGATCTATCTGCTGCTGACCAATGACCGGCTCGTTCCCGGCCTGATCGGCATGCTCGAAGAGCTGGAGTGCACGGTACTGAGCTTCAATCATCCGGATGATGTGGAGGGCGAGATACAGAGACGCCTGCCCGATGTGCTGATCATCGACGACAGTTTTCTATCCCGGATTGCCCTGCTGAACCGTGAACTGGCGATACAGCAGGAACGCCAGAAGCAGCATGTCGGGATAATCTGCATCAGCCAGACCCGGGATCTTGAACAGCGCCTGCTGGCGCTTCGCAGCGGTGTGGATGCCTACTACCTCACGCCGGTAAACATCCAGGACCTTACCGACAGGGTCATTGAACTCGCTTCACCCAGAACGGACCGTTTCCGTATCCTGATTGTCGAAGATGACCAGTCTCAGGCGGATTTTGCCGCCTCCATCCTGAGAAAGAGCGGCATGAAAACAGCAGTGATCACCGAACCACTGAAGATCATCGACGCACTCGACAAGTTTCGTCCCGATCTGATTCTGATGGATCTCTACATGCCCAACGCCAACGGCATCGAGCTCACCACCATCATCAGAGAGCATCCGGATTTCATCATGACACCGATCGTGTTTCTCTCCGGAGAACAAGATACGGACAAACAGCTGCACGCCCTGAGTGTCGGCGGCGATGACTTCCTCAGCAAGCCGATCCGCCCCCGGCACCTGGTCAATACCATCACCAACCGGGTGCAACGCGCGCGTATTCTGGAAAAGCGGCAGCACCAGCCGAGCAGCCGGGACCCGTTGACCGGGCTCTATAATCGACGCCATTTCTATGCGCAGCTCGACCGGGTTACGACCGAGACCGAAGCGCGCACCATCAGTGGCGGCCTGCTCTATATCTCAATCCAGCAGAGTGACGGGGAGAGTCAGAATCCCGGGAATGACGGCTACTTCGCCAACATGGGGAGCCTTGTCAGTGGCCTGCTGGAAGAGCAGGATATTGCCGCCCGCATAGATCAAGACAGTTTTGCGATCCTGGTGATGCGACCCCATCAGAAAAACATAATCGCCCTGGCTGAAAAACTTGCCCATAAGCTACTCGGCCTGAAAGAAGGTGCAAAACTGACACCCTATATCGGCATTGCCGCCTTTGGCAGCGGGCAGACCAGCGCTTCCGAACTCATAGAGAATGCCGCCGCGGCCGCCCAGGCTATCCGGGGGAGCACCCGACATGTCAATCTGTACGATGAAACCGGCAATCCGGCCACCCCGCAGGAGACGGCCCCGCTGCCCCATCTGTTCAAACAGGCCCTGGAGAAAAGAAGTTTTCAACTCTTTTTCCGAACATTGGTCCACCCGCAAACGCCGGACCAGGAGGCCTATGAGTTAAAACCGCGCCTGCAACTCCCCAATGGAAAGCAGCTGGGCAACTCGGAATTGATGACATTGGCCGACGAAGGGGGGCTTGGCAGCCCGTTCAGCCAATGGCTCATCGAACGTGTACTGGTTACCCTGGAAGAGAAACGGGCGGAAGGGAAAAACGCCCTGTTCTTCATCGATCAGTCCGCTGAATCCATCTTCCAGGGAGGCATCACGGGCTGGCTCAGAGATCAGTTGCGCGCCAGGCAGATGGTGGGTGTTGGCGTGGTGCTTGAGTACCGCATTGCCGATCTGGGCGTCGACCTGAGGACCGCCAAGGAACATTTCTCGCAATTGCATGAGATGGGCATCAAGATCTCTTTATCGCGCTTTGGCGCCAGCAGCGCGGCGCTCAAGGTTCTGCATTATCTGGATGCCGATTTTGTCCGTCTGGCCGGCCCGGTACTTAAATCAGACGGTGAAGCGGCCCGCGAGATCATCCGGGATATCCAGACAACCGGCGCCCGGATGATACTGCCCGCCGGCATCAACCCGGAGTCCGCTCCATCGGCATGGCTGGAATCCGCCGATTTTGTACCGCGGCCATCCGGCACATCAGGGCGCTGAAAGTGGAGGCGATCGGTGACCATCGACACTGACAGGCGAGCCGGGCTGAGGGAACAGCTACCACTCCTCGGCCGGGGCGACGAACCGCTGAACCGGCGCTTTTTCGAAACAGCCAGTATTGCAACAATCCCCAAAGGCCAGCACATCTGCCTCGAGGGGAGTGCCTGCGCCCACCTGGCGATCCTTCTCAAGGGTACCGCCAGGGTGTACAAGCTGGGGGAAAACGGCAAGGAGATCACCCTCTACCGGATCGGTCCCGGGGAGAGCTGTATCCTGACCGCCTCCTGCATCCTCAGCCATGTTCCCTTTCCGGCGTTTGCCGTTTGCGAAACCGCCATCGAGGCGGCGGTCATACCCGCCGCCCATGTCAGAAACTGGCTTGCCGAATCGACCACCTGGCAGGACTACATTTTTGGCCTGATCGCCACCCGCCTCTCCAACATTATTGACGTGGTGGAAGAGGTGGTGTTCCGACGCATGGATAAACGGATAGCCGACCATCTCTGCCACAGAATGGACAAACGCGGGGATATTCTGCTGGTCACCCACCAGGAGATCGCCTCGGAGCTTGGCACCTCAAGAGAGGTGGTCAGCAGAATCCTGAAAGAGTTTGAGCAGGATTCCATTATCCGGGTGACCCGGGGCGCCATTGAACTGCTTACCCCTGAAAAGCTCCAGCAAAAATGTACCGAAACATAAACGAAGTCGCTCGGTCAAAATGCCTGTGTGACTTAGTCACAGACATTGCCTCACCACAGGTCTATCCTGAGACCTGAAGGTGAGAGATTCCCTCGGGAAGTTATTGACTGAACAGGAGCATGCAATGAAAAAAAACATGGGTAGTATTGATAGAGGACTCAGGGCAGTGGTCGGCATCGGATTGATAGCCTGGGGCATATGGGCGCAGAACTGGTGGGGGGCAATCGGCATTATCCCCCTGTTTACCGCCGCCATCGGCTGGTGTCCGGCCTATCTTCCGTTCGGCCTGAGCAGTTGCAAGACAAAACAGTAATTCATTCGGCTTCAGAAGGTATTGTCCTTCAACTGGAAGGCAATGCCTTGCTGGGCCAGGACCGCATTACCGCCTGCACCAGCGTTGCCAGGGGAATGGCAAAAAACACGCCCCAGAATCCCCAGAGCCCACCAAACACCAGTATCGCCACAATAATCGCCACGGGATGCAGATTGACCACTTCCGAGAAGAGCAATGGCACCAACACATTGCCATCCAGTGCCTGGATCACGAAATAGGCGACACTCAGCCAGATAAAATCATTACTCCATCCCCACTGGAACCAGGCAATCAGAATCACCGGAAAAGTGACGACCGCTGCACCGATATAGGGAATGATAACCGAGAGTCCGACCAGCACTGCCAACAGCATGGCGTACTGCAGCCCCATGAAGGTGAAGGTAAAAAAGCTGATAAAGCCGACAATAATGATCTCCCAGAACTTACCGCGCACATAGTTGGCAATCTGTTCATCCATGTCCCGCCAGACGGTATCGGCAAATTTCCGGTCTCTCGGCAAAAAATTGAGTGCCCAGTCGAGAATCACCCGTTTGTCCTTGAGAAAGAAGAACACCAGCAGCGGCATGAGTATCAGGTAGACCAGAATGGTGATAATCCCAACCACCGAAGAGAGCGATATGGAGAGTACCTGCTGTCCAAAAGTGGCGATCTCGCGCCGCAGAATGGTGAATATCTCCTGCACCTGGGCCGCCGAAATAATCTCCGGATATTTTTCCGGCAACAGCATCAACAGACGCTGACCCTCTGAAATCATCGCGGGTATCTGCTGGAACAGCTGAGTCACCTGACGTGAGAGTTCAGGCAGTAGCACAAACAGGATCAAGGTAACAAATAGCAGAAATGCAATGAACACCAGCAGTACCGCGCTGAAACGGGGCATACCCATGTGCTGGATTTTGCCCACCAGACCTTCCAGGAGATAGGCGATGACGGCACTGGCCAGGACCGGCGTCAGCATCTCTCCCATGGTGATAATGATGGCAAAGCAGGCGACCAGAAACAGGGCGAGAAAAATGACCTCTGGATCGGAAAAGTGCCGATTGAACCAATCTTTCAGTAATTGCATCCGGGTATGGGCCTGTCAATCGTGCTTGTCAGTATCACGCCGCTTTGTGACAAACGCCTGATGATGACGCTCAAACAGCAGCTCCAACTCATCGATCACCTCGGTTGCGCTGCGTCCATGCATGATGTGCGCCGTCATCAAGGAAGACGTCTCCGTCAAGAGTTCGGACCTCTCCAGCATATGATAACTCCGGGAAAGACGTTTGATTGCCGAAACGACACTCTCGACTTCAGGCCGGGGGATCGGCACCGGGTCGGGTGTCGGCTCAGCTGTCTCATGCATCGGCCCTGAACGCTGCAGCAGAAATTCAGCGAATGCCAGCAGGCTCGATTTATCCTGTTCACTCAGCTCAGCGTACAGTTTAAGCAGCTTCCGTTGATCATCCCTAAGCTTGTTGCGTCCGGGTAACAGCATAATCAGTCGATGCAGTCGTTCTTGTGCTCTTCACAATATTTCTGGGCAAACTCCAGCAACTCCTCCATCACCCGGGCACGGAATTTCTGCTTCTGATGCACAAAGGAGAATGGCCTCTCCAGTCCCGGTTCCAGATTAATGGCCACCAGCGTGCCCAGTTTCAGCTCTTTTTGAATGGTCGCCCGGGAGACCACGGAGATACCCATACCCGCCTCGACCGCGCCCTTGACTGCTTCAGGACTACCCAACTCCATGGAGATATTCAAATCCTCCACATTATCCTTGATCTTGGCGAGATACTCATTGATCACCTCACGGGTTCCCGAGCCCTCTTCCCGGCAAATAAACGGATACTTGACCAGGTCCTCATAAGTCAGTGTACTCCGGCCGGCCTCAGGATGATTCGGAGGAACAATCGCCACCAGCTGATCCGCCTTGCAGATCTCCACCACCAGATTTTTATTGGCTACCGGCGCCTCGACCACACCCAGGTCGATGGTATTGTTCTCCACCATGGAGACAATACCGTCGGTATTGGAGACCTTCAGGTGGATATTGACATCCGGATACTTCACTTTGAAATCGCCCAACAGCGCGGGCAGCATATATTCGGCAATGGTGGTGCTTGCCCCGATGGTCAGTGAGCCGCTGATCTCGCCGGTCATGGCCCGGACGGAGTTCTCCATCTCGGCATAGAGTTCAAAAATCCTGGCCGCGTACTCGTAAACATGGGCCCCGGCATCGGTCAGGCTGATGCGATTATGGGTGCGGTCGAATAGGCGGGTATTAAAATAATCCTCCAGCTGTCTGACCTGAAAAGTCACTGCCGGCTGTGTCATATGAAGAGATTCCGCCGCCTTGGTGAAGCTGAGCAACCGTGCTACGGTATGAAACACCTGGAGTCTGCGATCAGCCATGTGATATCCCCACAGATATGGTTGGTAATAAAATCTTTTTATAGCATATAAATCCTTGGAAAAGCCAATTATTTCAGGAAATTATAATACTTTAAAATCATTGACACAGCGGCCTGTCTGAATTCTCGCTGCTGGTGCGAAAACAGCCGGCATCCAGGATCTTGGAATCCTCATCTCAACGCTCCTCAAGCAGCGAGCGCAGGGATTTTTCAATCGCTCCGGGGGCCTTCAGCAACGCAGTGAAACTGTATTTTCCGGTTCGTTCCAGATCCGGAAAATCAAGCGGCAACTTGAATCTCGGGTGCAGGGTAAAAACCTCACCATTGCGCACCACCAGGGTCAAGGGCAGGCGGGGTGTATGTTTCAACAACCGGATATCCACCGCCGAGCTGACCGCCTGGTCACTGCCCTCACCCCCTAGCAGCGCCAGACCAAACAGGGATGCCCCCGCCCCGGGAATATCAACTCTGAACACCATACTTATTTCACTGCTGTTTCGTGCCAAACCCGACTCCAGCGCCTTGAGTGCCCTGGCTTGACTACTGAACCTGCCCAAAACAAGAAAGTCATCAAACTGTTCCATGCCATAGGAGTAGCGATAACCCGCCAGGGTCGCAGCGGTGAGTCCTTTGGCACCAAAAGTCTCCTGCTCTCCCAGGATATTTTTCAACTGCAAACGCACCGGATCGAGATCAGCATCAATCCTGTAGGCATATTTCTGATAAAGCGGATTGGTATAGGCGACCTGGAGTTTACCGTCAAAACGAGTGATGCCGATGCTCTGTGGAACAGTAAACAGCGCCCCCGTCTCCCGGCTGGCCAACCGCTTCAGATAATCATTCGTCACCACAATAACCTGGCGATCCGCACTCGGTGAATACTCTCCCAGCAGCTGAAAACCACCCGCCAGCAGCGCCTCCTTGAGCTCAATCATGCTCTTCACCCTATCGCCCTGCGCGTTCGAGGAAAGGATATAGGGGCGCAACAGCGCCTCTGCCGCGACAGCGTTCAACGTGAGGCACCAAAGCAAGAGTAATCCCTGAAGATTCCTTAAAACCACCGAAAGCGACATTCCATTCCCTGCTTCAATACGATAACCCGCATCACATAATGCACCGATCACCGGGTGAAATCGATCATTTCCATCAGGTAGATAACCCGGAAATCGTGTTTTGAGCCATGGTTCAATATTGACAATTATCAGCCATGTCATAATTTGATATGCAGGATCATCTCAAACGGTTGTGTAAACAAAATCGGAGTGCTAGATTTTGACGGATAAAAATATAACCGGTCGTACTCAGCCCCCTAACAAAAACGACCTCCGGATCATGGATACGATCAATTATGACATCAGGCCAGAGTGGCCGCAGACCAAACCAACGGGGATTCAAACAGATGAAGAAACTTGCGCTTGTCTCAGCCATTTCACTGGCAGTTAGTGGCCAGGTGATGGCGGCGGGATACAAAATTCCGGAAAACTCCATCAATGGCACCGCGCTTTCCGCCGCCTATGTGGCCAACGCCCATGGTGCCGACGCCGCCTATTACAATCCGGCAGCGATGGTATATAACGCACCGGGAGCCAGCCTGGAGGCCGACCTGACACTGGCACATCTAACCAGCATCAACCTGACCAGTGGAACACTGGCCCCCGACTCAACCAAGGTCGAGAATATCCCTATCCCCTCTTTCCATTATGTCAGCCCGGCAATGGGTGATTTCCGCTTTGGGCTTTCGGCCGTGGTTCCGGTCGGGTTGAGCAAACGCTGGAAAGGTGGCGCAGCCGCATTTGCCGAGGAGTTCACCCTGGAGACGCTGGAACTGAATCCCTCCCTCGGCTACCGCGTGAACGACCGATTTTCGGTAGGGGCTGGCGTTCGAATGATTTATACCGATGGCACGGTCAAGAGCAATAACGGGCTAGGCACGTCACGCGACCTCACCGGTGACTCCTTCGATTTCGGCTACAATCTGGCCCTGCATTTCAAGGCCACCGATCAGCTCTCCCTGGCGGCTACCTATCGATCAAAAATCGATTTGACGGTTGAAGGAGATGCCAAGCTAACGGCAGTCCTTCCCCCCCCGTTTGGAGTGCGGCCACCCTATACCGGACCCGCCGATGTGGAGATTCCCGCACCGGCAGCCTTGAACCTGGCCGCGGCCTACGATATCAACGATCGGACCACTGTTGAATTCGTCTATGAGCGCACCTACTGGTCGGCCTACGATCAACTCGACTTCAACTACACACCCACTATCGATCCGGTGGTTAATAATGTTTTTGGATCTCCGCTGATCAAGGACTGGAGCGACACCAATACTTACCGCATCGGCCTGACTCATCAATTGAATCCCAAGTGGACCCTGATGGCCGGATTTGCCTATGATGAGACCCCGGTGCCGAAAAAATATGTCGGCTATGAACTACCGGATTCGGATGCCAAGATCATTTCGTTTGGGGCGAAATACAGCTACTCGGACAACATGACCATCGGCGCTGCCCTGCTTTATGATCGGAAAGACAAGCTGACCATCCCGGCCGGCGTCAACGCAGAAGCGCAAAATACCCTACTGGGTGGGGCAACGTTTGAGGATGCCAGAGCCTACCTGTTCACCGTCGGCATGGAGTACAAATTCTAGGTCAAAAAGCACCCATATAGAGTGTGATAAAAATACCGGGACAACCCGGTATTTTTATTTGGACAACAGCACAACATGAAAAAAGGCCGCCCCTATTACCGGGTAGCGGCCTTTTCATTCAACGGCAGGAGCCTTAGATATAGAGACAGATATCGCTCTCACCGGCAAATTCGAAGAAACGGGCCGCACCCGCATATTCGATGTCATCGATAAAATCTGCAGTATCCATATCAAACAGATCCACAGTCATCTGACAGGCGATCAGCTTGACATCCGCCTCCAGACAAAGCTCCCGCAACTCTTCGAGACTCGCAACACCCTTGTCGGCCATTTTCTTTTTCATCATCATGGTCATCATGGACTGCATGCCCGGCAGCGCGGTACCCAGCACCGGAAACCACTTATCCATGCCCAGCGGCATCGGCATACCCGGATTACCCAGCGGCGTCACCTGCAGGTCCAGTTTCTTGCGCAACAGCTGCAGACCATAGAAGGTAAAGAAAATCTCCACCTCATAGCCCAGCGCCGCAGCGGTGGATGAAAGGATAAAGGGCGGATAGGCCCAGTCCAAAGAACCCTTGGTTGCAATAATGGCTAATTTTTTCGTTTCCATTCTGAATATCCTCCAGTGGATGAGGCTTTGGTACCCGACCGACCGATCAGGACTTTTTGATCAGAAAGTGGAATTTGCCGCCTTCTTCACGGGACTCCAGCAGCTGATTACCGGTCTGTTTGGAAAATGCCTCGAAATCTTTAACCGAACCGGGATCGGTTGCGATAATGTGCAGAACCTTGCCTGCATCCATTGCGGTCAGGCTCTTCTTGGCACGCAGGATAGGCAGTGGGCAGTTGAGGCCGCTTGCATCCAACTCATCATCAAAATCAGCCATGGTAAACCTCCAGATCTTTTAGTGTTTGGTTGTATAAAAATCAGTCGTACCTTATATTCTAATTATCAACCAAACGCAAGTCCATGACCTGTTTTGCGGCTGATGATCATCCGTAAGCGACAAGCTGATATCCATTACGCGCCCAATCAATGATCCCACCGCGTAGATTAATCACATTATCAAACCCCTGCTGCATCAAGTACATACAGGCATGGTAAGAACGGGCGCCGCTGCGACAATAGAGTACGATATCCTTATCTGGTGAAAGTTCAGTGATTTTAAGAGGAATAAGGTGCATCGGCAGATGGGTTGAACTCGGCAACATGCCGCCCACCACTTCAGCCTCACTGCGGATATCCAGCAGATAGATATCTTCATTTGCAGCCAGTTTGCTTTCAAGCTCCCGGGAATTGATCTCTTTGACCACGCGCCACACTCTTGTACTGATTAACCTAGTTATTTAGTATATTATAGATTTGCTAATATATACAAGCCGGGGGTGGTTATTGTTCCACCCTGGACCACATGTTAGAGTTCCGCCTCACTCAATGGTCATGACATTCAGGCCCATGGACTCAACCCGATTACGAAGGTAACCGATGGATTTTTTTCCCATTTTCCTCGATATTAAAAACAGGACGAGCCTGGTGGTTGGCGGGGGCAATATAGCCGCCCGAAAAGTGTCGCTGCTGCTGAAAGCACAAGGGAAGATCCGGGTGGTTTCACCAGTACTCTGTTCCGACCTGAAGGCCTCTTTGGACAAGGGCCTGATTGAACATGTCGCCCGTGAGTTTCAGCCTGGTGATCTGGATGACGCCTATCTGGTCATTGCGGCCACCAATAATGCAACAGTCAACCGTACGGTCTCTGAAGAGGCGCGCAACCGGCATCTGCCGGTCAATGTGGTGGACCAGCCGGAACTCTGCACCTTCATCACCCCCTCAATAATAGATCGCTCTCCGGTCGTCGCCGCCATCTCTACGGGCGGGGCCTCGCCGGTACTGGCGCGCATCATCCGCAGCCGTCTGGAGACATTGATCCCTGCCGGTTACGGTCGCCTGGCTGAGCTGGCAAATCGCTTTCGCGATCGGGTCAAGGCACGCTTCCAGGATCCCGCAGACCGGCGACTCTTCTGGGAGAAGGTTTTACAGGGCGGCGTGGCGGAAAGGGTCTTTTCCGGCCACATCGAAGAGGCCGATGCCAGTATGATGCAGGCGCTGGAAGAGACCGAGCCGGGCAATGGCATGGGCGAGGTCTATCTGGTCGGTGGCGGGCCGGGTGATCCCGACCTGCTGACCTTCCGCGCATTGCGGTTGATGCAGCAGGCGGATGTGGTGGTCTATGACCGGCTCGTAGCCGCCCCTGTGCTGGAGATGACCCGGCGGGATGCCGAGCGAATATATGTGGGTAAAGAGCGTGACCATCACGCCATGCGTCAGGAAGAGATCAACCAGCTGCTGGTGGATCTGGCAAAAAAGGGCAAACGGGTGGTCCGACTCAAGGGGGGAGACCCCTTCATCTTCGGTCGCGGCGGCGAGGAGATTGACACCCTCTCCGCCGAAGGCGTGCCCTTTCAAGTGGTGCCTGCCATTACCGCGGCCTCCGGTTGCGCCGCCTACTCCGGCATCCCGCTGACACACCGGGATTATGCACAGTCCGTCACCTTTGTCACCGGCCATCTGAAAGACGGCTCGATCAATCTCAACTGGGGTCAACTGGCCCAACCACACCAGACTGTGGTGTTCTACATGGGACTGGTCGGACTACCGGTGATTATTCAAAAATTGATCGAGCATGGTGTACCTCCGGATATGCCAATCGCCCTGATCCAGCAGGGCACCACCGAAAAACAGAAGGTTTTCACAGGAACCTTGAGCAATATCCAGGCAATTGTCGACCGGGAACAACCCAAGCCGCCGACCCTGATCATTGTAGGTGAGGTGGTACAGCTTCAGGAGAAACTGAGCTGGTACAAAACGCCAGAGGTACCGCGCAGCGGCGCCACATCGCCCGTCGGGCCGGTCATGGGATAATCACCACCTGGTGGAACCTTCATATTTGTTGACAGTGCCGGTATTTCAGGGATCAATACCGGCAAACACACTGACCAATAGGCAAAGAGATGAGCAACATCACCCCTGTTCCGGGAACACCCTACCTGCCGGCGCCGCTGGCACTGCCACTCAGCCTGGTGTCTGGAGCGACCTATAGCCAGGTAATGGTCAAGGTGCTGAACAGGCTGTTTGCCCCCGAACTGGCAGACGGCGAACTGGATTTTCTGGATGCGAAAGTGATGCACGTGGATGTGGTCGACGCCCGGCTTCACCTCAGCATCACCTTGAGAGACGGCAAGCTGATTGCTGCCCGCAGCAATCAGCCGCACGATCTGAGCATTGAAGGGACCGTTTACGATTTTCTGCTGCTGGCCACCCGGCGCGAGGATGCGGACACCCTGTTTTTTAATCGTCGTCTGCGGCTCGGTGGCGACACGGAACTGGGCCTCTATGTGAAGAATTTCCTCGATGCCCTGGAGCTGGATGAGCGCATCGGGCCGTTTCTGAAAATGCTGGATGGCATCACGACACTGATCGGACGCATCCCGCGCCTGCCCAGACCCCACTTTCCCGGATTGGGGCGGCGTGACCGGAGATAGTTGACGGCAAAGCGGCGCCGGGCAAAAGCCCGGTTAACCATCACAAAAGCGTCTGGGCCGCAGCATGGGCGCGATTCTCCATCCCCGCATCCCCATGCCAGTAGCCATTGCACGAGCCGACCGGCAGCAGCCGCTCGATCTTCTGTACAGCGCTTTCCAGCTCAATATCGCCCTTCAGGCAACCACTGAATAGCTCGATGATTTTTCCCGTGTGACTGGCCTGGGGACTGATCCGCAGGACATCCACCCCCAATGACCGCACCTCCGCCAGATCCGGCAGCAGATTGAAAGTATGGGCCGACTGGGTCTGGATGCCGTTCAGGACCAGGAAACGGGTATCGTCCTGGGCTGACAGGGTCAGTCCATCTGGAAAATCGAGGCAGCGATACTGGCAATCGTCCTTGGGCAGATTATAGGCGCGGGCAGTAAAACAGCGTGCCGAGTAGGCCAGCGGCAGTCGACCAAAGGCAAACAGCTCGGTCTCGACCCCTTCCGGCCTCAGTTCCTGCATGCTTTTCAAGGTCTGCTTGGAAAGTTCGACCGGAAATACCCAGCGCCTGAGACCCTGCTCAGCCAACAGCTTGAGTGTCCGGTCGTTGTAGATATTGACGCTATGTCCGGCGACGAAGGGTTTTCCGCGCATCAGCTGCACCGCCCCCATATCATTGGCCTCAACCATGTGAACGCCGTTGTCACACAGGCGCCGTAGCCGCTTCAGCTCGGATTCCGCCTCCAGCAGCGCCAATGTGGAGAACACCACCTCCTTTCCGGCCCCGGCCAGCCGTTCCGCCAGGGCGAACCAGTCATCCGTGCGCATCAGGCTACGCTTGGAACAGACGGTCTCTCCCAGATAGATGATGTCCACGGATGAGGCCGCCATCTCTTCATAGAAATCAAGCAGTTGGTCTTTTGCCCAGTAATAGAGCACCGGTCCGAGAGAGAGTTTCGGCTGTCTGTTCATAACACTGGAGACCTTTACTGCCAGGGGCGACTGTAGGCGCCGAGAGTGGTTTGCGTCCCTTCCGATACCTTGCCCAGTTCGGCCATCCAGTCCGCCTGTGGGCGATAGTTTTGCGGATCCCGTTGACAGGCATCCAGTGCCGCACGCCAGACCCGCGTGACCTGCTGTACATAAACCGGGCTGCGCTGGCGCCCTTCAATCTTGATGGCCGCGATGCCGGCGGCCTGCAACTGGGGCAGCAGCTCCAGGGTATTGAGACTGGTCGGCTCTTCCATGGCGTGATAGGTATTACCGCCGACGCTGAAACTGCCCTTGCAGAGGGTCGGATAACCGGCATTTTCCCCCTTGGCGAAACGGTCGATCAGCACCCCGCCCAGGCGGGTCTCCAGACCCTCCGGAGTCTCACGCCACTCCACATGACTGGCCGGCGAGCAGGCCCCATAGGTATTGGGCGAACGTCCGGTGGCATAGGACGAGAGGATACAGCGCCCCTCCACCATGACACAGAGACTGCCAAACCCGAACACCTCTATCTCCACCGGACTGTTGCTGACCACGTGCTGAACCTGGCCAAGGGAGAGCACCCGGGGCAATACGGCACGGCGGACACCAAAATTATCCTTGTAGAACTGCAGTGCCTCGTAATTGGTGGCAGACCCCTGAACAGAGAGGTGCAGGTTTAGTTCGGGATGACGGTTTGCAGCATAGTCAAGCACCCCGATATCGGCTGCAATCATGGCGTCCACGCCCAGTTCAGCCGCCTGATCCACTGCATTCTGCCAGCGGTTCCAGCCAGATGGCTGGGGATAGGTATTGAGGGCGAGGAACACCTTGACACCACGCTGGCGCGCATACCGGATGCCCTCGGCAATCTTCGCAGGGCCAAAATTGAGACCGGCAAAATGCCGGGCATTGGTATCATCGCGGAACCCGAAATAGACGGCATTGGCGCCATTATCGACCGCGGCCTTGAGGGAAGGCAGATTACCGGCAGGGCATACTAGTTCCATCGATTCAGTCACTCAGTTTTTGTGGAACAGGACAGGAGCGCATTTCACTGTTCCGGCATGTTGACGCCTGGACATCAACTCAACCGGTCACATCAACAGAGACGACGCTATTTTCTACAATCCTATAGGTTAATCATGGCTATGTCCCGATTAGCTGTTGGTCTTGTTTTGGCTTAGCTTGGCGATTCGCCCGGTAGGCGCGGCGCCTCGCCGCGAATTCGGCCCCGGGCGGGCCTCCTGTAAGGTTAAACCCCTCTCCAGCGGCCAAGCGTAGCGGCAGGAGTGGCTTCAGCCGAGAATTTCGCGGATAAATCCGCTCCGACAAAAAGGCCACTTCTCATGCAACAGTTAACTGGGACAGAGCCTTGATTATCCCTTCCACAGTACTGAACAGACAACCCCTAAATCGTACGGGTTTAGTTTCCGTAAGGGCAATACCGGTCCGGCTTGGCCGGAAAGGTGGATACAGGTATGCTTGCCACGCACAATCGACCCCGCAACGGAACCCATGATTTATTACTGGATTAAAATACTGCATGTCAGCACGGTGATCTTCACCATCAGTTTTTTTGCGCTGCGCTTTGCCTGGATGTTGAACCGGTCACCGCTATTCAACCACCGCTGGGTGCGGCTACTCTCCCAGACCAATGATTCACTCCTGCTGGCGGCGGGAATTGCACTGGCAATCATGAGCCGGCAATACCCTTTCGTGGCGCCCTGGCTGACTGCCAAACTGGTGGCCCTGCTGATCTATATTGTACTGGGAATGTTCGCCTTCAAATGGGCGAAATCGCGCCGCAGGCGGATTTTTTTCGGCCTGGCGGCCCTGCTCACCGTGAATTATATCGTGGCTGTCGCCTTGACTCGAACGCCCCAGCCCTGGAAATACCTGCTCGGATAGAGGACTACGGTTGCAGGTTCAATGTTCGGCAATGCCTCTCAGACTGTCTGGATCCAGCAGACGCAAACGCTTATGACGCAGCTGGATCAGCCCGTTCTTCTGGAAGCGCGTTAATACACGGCTGACCGTCTCACTGGCCAGTCCCAGATAGCTGCCGATATCACTTCGGGACATGCCGATCTGAAATTCCACCTGACGCATGCCGCGCGCCTGAAGCCGTCGGGTCAGATTGAGCAGAAATCCCGCCAGACGTTGATCGGCGCTTTGATGGATCAGCGTGGTTATCAGCTGATGGTTAAAAGCCACCTCGGCACTCAGCATATTGATAATGCCCCTCTGCAACTCCTCCAGCAGATAACCTGTTTCAGAGAGTGATTCCATTCTCAGCTCGCAGACGCTGCTATCCTGCAGCGCCCTTGCGGTATAGGGATAATGCTGCCCGGAGAGGCCTTCCATACCGATCAGCTCCCCGATCAGATGAAAGCCTACCACCTGGTCATATCCGGAAACCTTGGGAATATAGGTCTTGAATGATCCGGACTTGACGGCAAAAACCGACCGGAAGGGGTCGTCCTTCAGAAAAATGGTTTCACCCCGTGCCACATGCCGACGCCGCAACAACACCCCTTCCGGCACGCTGCTCTCCTCTTCAGCGTACTCAAGAATGGAACACATCGGATCCATGCCGCAATCCTGACAGGCCACCTCGCCGGCAGCCAGTTTTTCCGGCGTTTTTTTACGCCCGATTTGCGGAATCTGTTTTCGTTGTCGTTGCATGGGTCAATCGTTTGTCAATCGTTGATCATTCACTGTTCAGTCTGCCGAATAGTGTAACATTTATACAGGCTCTAGCATCAATCCCCAGCGATGGCAAGAAACTGCATCGATTTTCCTTGCTCACTTTTCAGCGCGAAGCCACCTGCCCCAGCCGATCGCCAAGAGCAAAAGCGCCATAGCATAACACCCCGCCAGATGCTTCTGGACAGGGTGTCAGTTCGATCAAAAACCTGTCAACGGGCTATTTGAACAGCGCTTCTACAGAAAAACCGTCCTTTTCCAATATACCACGCAGCCGCTTCAGCGCATCCATCTGTATCTGCCGAACCCGCTCCCGGGTCACCCCCAGTTCATTGGCAACCTGTTCCAGCGTGGCATTTTCATAACCGTGCAGACCAAAGCGCCGCTCGACCACCTCGCGTTGCTTGTCATTCAGCTTGTTGAGCCAGTCATCCAGATTGGCCGTCATCCCTTCACTCTGCAGACTGTCGGAAGGGTCTTCCGACTGTACATCTGGGATCGTATCGAGCAGCGGTTTATCCGCATTCTTGCCAAACGGCGTATCCACAGAAGCAATCCGTTCGTTCAGGCCCAGCATATGCTTGACCTCGTCGATCGGCTTATCGAGGAGTTCAGCGATCTCATCGGCTGTGGGCTCATGGTCCAGTTGCTGGGTCAGGGTTCTTGCCGCACGCAGATAGACATTGATCTCCTTGACCACGTGGATTGGCAGGCGAATAGTGCGGGTCTGGTTCATGATCGCCCGCTCGATGGTCTGACGTATCCACCAGGTGGCGTAGGTTGAGAAGCGGAAGCCCCGCTCCGGATCAAATTTTTCAACCGCCCGAATCAGTCCGAGATTCCCTTCCTCAATCAGATCGAGCAGGGCGAGACCCCGGTTCATGTATCGCCGCGCGATCTTGACCACCAGGCGCAGATTGCTTTCGATCATGCGCTGGCGCGCGGCGATATCACCTTTCTGCGCCAGCCTGGCCAGAGTCACCTCCTCTTCCGCGGTCAACAGCTTGGAAGCGCCGATCTCGCTCAGATAGAGGCGCGTTGCATCCATCTGGGCAGACTGACCCGCTGTATCATCGCTCTCGGCGATAACCTTGGCATCGTTCTTTACCGCCCGCTTTGTCCCAGGTGTAGTGCCTGGGGATTTCGCTACTGCGGAACTCCCCTCTCTCTCCTTATCCAACTGCAACTGTCGTTTGGCCATCTCAATCCTCCTGGCAAATCACTGCGGATAATCTGAAGGGCAAATCAGGGACGTCGTGGCAACAGCTCCAGAGGATCGACAGGCGCACCGTTGCGTCTGATCTCAAAATGAAGCATGGGTTTTCCATTACCATCATTGCCCATTTCCGCGATACGTATTCCCTTCTTGACCGTATCACCTTCTTTTACATGGATTTTTTTATTGTAACCGTAAGCGCTGAGATAGTTTTTGTTATGTTTGATAATCACCAGGCGCCCATAGCCAATCAATCCACTGCCGGCATATACCACTTTCCCTGTCTCTGCTGCGTTGACCGATGCGCCATAACGCCCTTCGATCTTGACGCCCTTTCTTACCGGGTCACCACTGACAAAACCCTGTACCACTGAGCCGTCTGTCGGCCATAGCCACTGCAGTTTTAGAGGGCTGCGGTCGACTTTCGTTTCAGCAGGTGTTGATGGTACTCCTGTTGCCGATGGTTTGGATATGCTCCTAGTAGTCGATACTACCTGTTTTTCTTTCCCAGGGGCACCCTTTGTTTGTGGGGTTATTGAGGCAGGCTTCGCCGTCCGCTGTCGCACCGGGGGGAACAGCCGCAATCTCTGGCCCGGATAGATGGTGTAGGGATAACGGATTTGGTTCCAGCGTGCAATAGCGGTGTAATCAATCCCGAAACGCCAGGCGATGGAGTAGAGGGTATCGCCGCGGCGCACCCGATGAATCGTAGGCCTGGAACGGGCTTGCTGTACAGGTGGATGATCACGGGAAACAACCGGCGCTCTCACGGGAGCGCTGCATCCGCTTAGTGCGGCAATCAACAGCAAAACCATCAGGCAGACGAGGAGCATCCCGGTAGCACCGAACGGCATTGCGGTAGCGGGACGCTTACCCTTGCCACAGGCGATCCGGTCGCCACTCATCTTGCCAAATGCGTCGCCTGCCAATATAACGTCTTCTCCTGGTTTGCCACCACAGGACCAGCCATGTGCTACCGGTACAGTTTGAACCAGACGAAGGCCAGGCCGATCAGCAGAACCGTTGCCCAGCCTATCCGGTCGATATATTTATGTAGTGTATCCTCCATCCGCTCCCCACCCCAGGCCATCAGGCCGGCGACCAGGAAGAAGCGTGCACCACGTCCGATGAACGAGGCCAGAATGAAGGGCAGCAGGGCCATGGATATCACGCCAGCCGAGATCGTGAACAGCTTATAGGGAATGGGGGAGAAGCCAGCCAGGAAGATCGCCCAGAAACCCCACTCGGTAAACCATTCGCGTACTTGCAGATATTTTGGGAAGTAGCCCGCACCCTTGAGCAGCGGCTCGATCAACTCAAAGGCAAATAATCCGATCAGATAACCGAGCAGACCGCCCAGCACCGATGCCACTGTGGTCAGGGCGGCAAAATTCCACGCCTTGCGGGGATTGGCCAGGGTCATTGGCGCCAGCATCACATCCGGCGGTATGGGGAAAAAGGAGGACTCGGCAAAACTGAGACCGGCCAGATAGTGGGGCGCATGCCGATGCCGCGACCACTGCAGCACACGCCCATAGAGGCTGGAAAATATCTTCATCAGAGGGTCCCCCCCAGCAGGGGAACAAAGATCACCTGTTCAAGCAGTTCCTTCTCATAACCGTTGCGGGTGCGGATGACCCGCACCAGCACCTGCTCCACGCGGTTGCCGATGGGCAGGATCATACAGCCCCCGATGTTCAACTGATCCACCAGTGCCCGCGGAATGCCCTCCGGAGCCGCCGTCACCAGAATGCCGTCGAAGGGGGCATATTCCGGCAGCCCCATCCCCCCATCCCGGTGATGCAGGCGAACATTGCGGATGTGCAGCTCCTGAAAGCGTTTTCTGGCCTGCAGTTGTAATGATTTGATCCGCTCCACGCTGTACACCCGCTTGACCAGTTTAGACAGTATTGCGGTCTGATAGCCGGAACCGGTTCCGATCTCCAACACCGTCTCCATCGGCGTGGTCTCCAGCAGCAGTTCAGTCATCCGGGCAACAATAAAGGGTTGAGAGATGGTCTGGCCCTGGCCGATCGGCAGAGCGGTATCCTCGTAGGCGCGGCTGGCAAGCGCCTCTTCGACGAAGATATGGCGCGGGACGTTGCGCATCGCCTCCAGAACCGCCTGATTACGAATTCCTTCATCCCGCAGGCGCTGAATCAGTCGCTCCCGGGTACGCTGTGAGGTCATGCCAATGCCGCGATGTGTCGAGCTGCTCATCGCTTGATCCTGCTCAGCCATTCACCGATATGCTCCACATCGCTATGCCGGGTCAGGTCCACCTGGAGCGGCGTCACAGAGACATAACCCTCCCTGATGGCGTGAAAATCGGTTCCGGCCCCGGCATCCTGTTCCAGACCGGCCGGTCCGACCCAAAAGATGGCGCGTCCTCGCGGATCGGTATCACGCACCATCGGCTCTGCCCGGTGGCGATGCCCCAGCCGGGTGACCCGATACCCTTTCAGTGCCTTATAGGGGAGATCGGGAATATTGACATTGATAATGGTATCCGAGGCGAGTGGCTCCGCCTGAAGATGGTTGACCAGCTCCCAGGCCACCCGTGCGCCGGTATCATAATATTTTGGATCATGGGAATTCATGGAGAGCGCAATGGCCGGAAAGCCCAGAAACCGCCCCTCGGTAGCCGCCGCCACCGTGCCCGAATAAAGTACATCATCACCCAGGTTGGCGCCGGCATTGATACCGGCAATCACCATATCCGGTTCCTCATCCAGGAGGCCGGTAATGGCCAGATGCACGCAATCCGTCGGCGTCCCGTCGACCCGGATAAAACCGTTATCCGCCAGCTCCGCGCGGATCGGATACTCCAGGGTCAGTGAGTTGCTCGCCCCGCTGCGGTTGCGCTCCGGAGCCACCACGGTAATCTCCGCCAGGCCAGAGAGTTTCGCGGCCAACATTTTCAGGCCGGGGGCCAGATAGCCATCATCGTTACTGAGTAAAATCTTCATACAAAACAAAGCTGCCAAATACACTCGTCCAAAGAGCGAACTATACTGGAAATGCCGCAACTACTCGACCTGCAGCACACCTTTCCTGCTATAGCGGCAGGATCGGCTATCTATTGATATACTTGCCCCGCCATGAGCCGTGATGAGCAACAGAGAGAGGACGATGTCGACATCCTTTTCCAGCAGGAGATGGAGGGCGCCGTCCGCCACCAGCACGACAAGTCAACCCCCTACAGACCGAAGCTGAAGCCACTTCCTCTGCCACCCAACCTCAAGGCGACAGGAGATGGGTTGCGCGACGATCTGGTCGATCTGAATATCGAGACCGGCGAAGAGCTGGCGTTCATCCGGCCAGGAATCCAGAACCGCCTGTTTCAAGAGCTGCGCAGGGGCAAAATCCCGCCCGAGGACAGGCTCGACCTGCATGGACTACGCGTGGTGGAGGCCCGCAAGGTGCTGGCCGGCTTTCTCGCCCACGCCATCCGGCATCGGTTGCGGGTGGTGCAGGTCATCCATGGCAAGGGCTATCGCTCGGAAGAGCAGCAACCAATCCTGAAACAGAAAATCAATCAGTGGCTGCGCCAGCGCGATGAAGTCCTCGCCTTCTGTTCCGCTCCCCGCTTTGACGGGGGAACCGGCGCGACCTATGTGCTGCTATCGCGCAAGGGGTGCAGAGACGATGCCAGACGATAGTCAACACATTCCCTGAGCAGGGCGGTGGCAAAGCAGCCCTTGGGCAGGGTGAAACTCAGATCCAGCCGATCATCCTGCCGTATCCAGCTCAGCTCATGCACCGGCACGCGCAGGGCACGCCGCTCCATCTGCAGGCCAAACCGCTCCAGCCCCTCGCGCCAGAACTGATCCGGTGACAGCAGGTCTGACTCCAGCTCGGCCACCACAGCCGAGACCATCAACTCGCCACGCCCCCACAGGGGGCCGGACGGGTGGATATCCATCTGCCGGTGCCGTTCAAGTATCGTCGCATCAACGACCTCCGCCAGAAAACTGCTGCGCGTCCCATCCAGCATCATCCGCTCACCCGCCAAGGGGCAATTCCAGTTACCGGCGGTGACCCGTGCAGCCAGCACCCGGTTAAACAGCAGCGAGCGAACCGCCGAGAGATAAAAACCGCGCTGCTCCCGCTTGACCCGCTTCAGTTCACCGCTGAACAGCGCCCTGGCCGAGGCCAGATTGGAATCATCCGTGCCGAAGCGCTGCTCGCCAAAATAGTTGGGAATGCCCTCACGGGCGATGCGCTCCAGGGTGTCTTGCAGCGCCGCGTCATCCCCTTCGACTGCACGCACCCGGATCCTGAAGCGGTTCCCCTTCAAGGCACCGACACGCAGTTTCCGGCTATGCCGGGCGCTCTCCAGCACCCTGAATTCGGCTGATGCGATTGCCTGCCAGTCCGGTTCCGGCTTCCCGGCGAGCCGGATCGAAAACCACTGCCGGGTGACCGCATGCCGGTCCTTCTGGCCGGCGTAACTCACATCCATGCGCGCCACGCCCGCAAACCGCGCCAGCGCACCGGCCACCCAGGCGGTATTACTGCCGCGCTTCTCCACGTGCAGCAGCAGGTGCTCCCCTGCCCCATCGGGCTCCACCAGTGGAATTTCATCCACCCTGAAATCTTCGGGACAGCTACGGATTACCCCACGACAGCGGGGCGCGCCATGGGCAAAGGGCAGATAAACAGTCTCTGGTTCAGTCACGAATCGCTTGCACCGGTAGGGAAACGGCTATTCTAACCGAACCCGTATCACTCCGCCTCACTGACAACACGCTGTGCGGTCGGCAGAGTGACCGGTTGACAGGGCAGGCGGATGACAAACCGGGCGCCTGCGGATGCCGCAGGCTCCACGAACATCTCCCCGCCATAATTCTCCGTGATGATGAAATAGGAGACGGACAAACCGAGACCGGTGCCGATACCGATCGGTTTGGTGGTAAAAAAGGGCTCAAAGATCCGCTTGCTCAGCTCAGCCGGAATACCGGGTCCGGTATCCTCTATCTCGATCCTGACCGCCGTGAATTCATTCCGTACCCGGATGACAAATTCAGGGTGATACCCGAACCCGCTGCAATCCGCCATCGCCTGGGCGCCATTCTTCAGCAGATTCAGCAGTACCTGCTGGATCTGGCTCCCCTCACAGGAGATCTGCGGCAGATTAGTGTCATAGTCACGTACGATGTTGATCCGCCTGAAATCAAAACCGCTATCCGCCCGGTAATCATTGGCCGCAAGCTCAAGCGTCTGATCGATCAACGGGGCAATATCCAGGGGCTCCATATGCCGACTGCTTTTGCGGCTGAAGCTGAGCATATTATCGACAATCTTTGCGGCACGTTTCCCCGAGTCCCGGACACGCTGGATCAACTCGTAGATTTTTCTGTCGGAGAGGTATTGGGTAATGGATTCGATGCTGCTCCCACACGCTTCCGCCGCCTGAATATTGCCCGGCAGGTCGGCCTGAATCCGGTTCTGTATCACCTGGATATTCTGCAGAATGCCGGCCAGGGGGTTGTTAATCTCATGCGCCATCCCCGCCGCCAAACCGCCGATCGAAAGCATCTTCTCGGACTGGATCATCATCTCTTCAATGCGCACCCGTTCGGTGACATCATCCACACGGATCACGGCCCCGTCGATGCCATTGGTGGTCAGCGGGTAGATGCTCACATCATAGAGCCGCGTTGCCTCACCCTCGGTTGACTTCAGACGTTGCTCATGGGAGGACAAGCCCTTGCAGATAGCATCCCTGATATGTCCCAGTTCCTGGATCAACAGGGGATAGACCGCCGCCAGATCACGTCCGAGGGCCTGCTCTGCCGTCACACCGCTAAACCGTTGCGACTGGCGGTTCCACTGGATAACACGACAATCCACATCGACGCAGATCAGTGATGAGGGCATGGATTCCACCACATTGCCCAACAGATTGCGCAGTCGATTGAGCTCCGCCTCGGACTCCTCCTGCTGCCGTATATGCAGCCGGTATTCATCCAGCACACGATTGGTCTTATTCACCAGCAGACCGATCTCATCATTCTGGTGACCCTCGGGCATGGCAATCCTGGAGACGCTGTTATCCGCCGGATTGATCGCGGCAAGGGATGCCGCTGTCTTCATCAGGGGTTTGGTCAGAGTGAGATAGAAAAACAGACTCAAGAGCAGAGCCAGCAGCAGATTACGCACAATCCCGAACAGCAGCATCAACCCGGCACGGTCAAAAAAGCTCTCAGTCACCAGATAGGGATCAACCGATACCGTCACCCTGCCGACCGGCTTGTTGCGTCCCGGCCACGCCAGTTCCAGCGCATAAACCTTGCTGTTCCCCACCAGGATATCCGCCAAGCGGCGCGGACCCGTATCCACGCGCGTCCGTTCAGCAGTAGCCAGCACACCACCCAGGTCATCCCTTATTTCGGCATGAAACACCGGAGGATATTCAAACAGGCCATTGACTACCTGCTGCGCCAGATTGTCATCCAGACTATAGGCCGCCTGGGCGGCCGTGGACTTCAGCAGACTGAGTACCTGATTGACCGCCTGATCGACATGTCGCCGCTCCTGCTGCAGATCAGCGGCAATCTGATAGAACGAGATCACCAGACCGATAACGAAAACCGTCATCACAGTCATCATGGTCTGTTTATAGGAGAGCCTGTTACTGCGTTTTATACTCACCACTATTCCCGTCACTGACATTCATGCCTGAATGTCCATGGAGACCGGCCGGGCCGGAGTGTGCCATAAATTCACACATGCCCACGAACCTGTACGCCGGGTCACCAAGGAAACCCCGAGTAAAACCATCTCTGGCTTTATCAAGGCACACATCCTTCGGCCACTGGCACCCCTGAATTGATCAGAGGCCTCCTAATACAGCGGCCACTTTGTCAAAGACTGGAGCTGACATGACCGCCCCACGGCATCAGCAGGACCACGGCATAGCAGGCGATACCCTCACCACGACCGGCAAAACCCATGCCCTCGGTAGTGGTCGCCTTGATATTGATATTTTTCAAACCGGTACGCAGGATTTTGCTGATCTGTTCGCGCATGGTCTCAATGTGTGGACTGAGTTTAGGTGCCTGGGCAACGACCGTGATATCGGCATTCCCCAACAGCCACCCCTCATGTTCCAGGAGCGCCATCACCCGCCTCAGCAGATGGCGGCTGTCGATATTCTTATATTCATCACGACTGTCTGGAAAATGGAAACCGATATCCCGCAATCCGGCCGCCCCGAGCAGCGCATCACAGAGCGCATGTATCAGCACATCACCATCCGAATGGGCTTCCAGTCCAAACGGGTGGTCAATCTTTACCCCACCCAGGATCAACGGTCGACCGGGTGCAAACCGATGGGCATCATAGCCCTGACCAACCCGCATAGTGCCACCTCACTGACTGATAAATAATACTGATAATCGCACGCCAACCACTCTCGGGTGATAAGCAGCACGGACTGCTATGAGCTACTCTTTAATAACAGCTAATTTAAGAGTAGAGAGTGACTGTTGAAATCGCCCATCATAACGGGAGGAGAGAAAGATGCCAAAAACAGAACCTTCATCAACCGAGCTGCGCCAAATGCGCAAAATGCCGGACGGCTTTTATGAATGGAATGAGGCTTTGGCCAAGCAACTGGCGGCTGAAGAGCATATCGAGTTGACTGACCAACACTGGCAGGTCATTCACTTTCTGAGAAAATATTGTGATACCCATGGTATTGACAGCGGTGCACGGTCGCTGCTCAATGTCATGAGCGAGCAATTCCAGAGTGAAGGTGGCAAAAAGTATCTTTACACGCTGTTTCCGAGAGGACCGGTGGTGCAGGCATGCAAGATCTCCAGCATACCCCTGCCAGAACATGCCCTGGATCTCTCATTCGGCAGCGTCCACTGAGCAGCAGACCCGGATGGCTCAATCACTGCGACCCTGCTCAAGATAGAAGCCTGCCAGAACAAGGTCCTCCGGCCGGGTGATCTTGATATTGTCGGCACGTCCCTCGATGAGTTGTGGAGCGCTCCCGGCCAGCTCCATGGCACTGGCGTCATCGGTGACGGAGCGATGAGTTTCCCGGGCCCGCTCCAGGGCGCTTCGCAGGGCCGCATAGCGGAACATCTGGGGGGTAAAGGCACGCCAGAGCCGCTCCCTGGGCACGGTCTCCAATACCGTCCCGGTTGGATCGGTTCGCTTGATGGTGTCGCTGAGGGGAACAGCCAGCAGTCCACCCACCGGATGATCACCGAGGGTCTGCATCAGCTTGTCCAGATCGGTCCGGTGCAGACAGGGCCTCGCCGCATCATGTACCAGCACCCAGTCATCGGCAGCCGCCTCGCCCTGCAGCGCCAGCAGGCCGTTCAACACTGAATCGGCCCGCTCCTCGCCACCCGTCACCCGCCGCACACGGGGATGATCCGCATAGGCCGTCGCGCGCCACCAGGTGTCCGATGCCGAAACCGCCACCATTACCCGGGCGATCGCAGGATGCTCCACCAGGGTCCGCAGAGTATGCTCGATAACCGGTCGTCCCTGCAGCATCAGATACTGTTTCGGCACCGCACCCGCCATGCGACGCCCCACACCCGCCGCCGGAACAACTGCCCAGTGGCGTCTTTCAGACCGGGTCACTGCTTGCGCCCCGAAGGTTCGATAATCTGGTAAAAGGTTTCACCTTGCCGAATCATGCCGAGATCATTACGGGCACGCTCCTCGATCGCCTCCAGCCCTTTTTTCAGGTCATCCACCTCGGCCTGAAGCGCCTGATTGCGTCGTCGCATCTGCTGCAACTCCTCCTTTTGCCGTGCAATATCCTGCTTCAACAGGTGTAGATCGGCCACACTCCCCTCACCCACCCAGAGGCGATACTGAAGTACCACCAGCATGGCAAACAGAAGCAGCATAAGAATACGTAGCATCATCTGGCGTAACGATTCAGCGACGAATCAACCTCCTCGTCCGGAAGCCCCGGTGGACACAAAAGACGCCCCCTAAAGGAGTATCATTGCAAGGGGCCGTAAACCCTCTGTTCAGAGGCAGTTGAACGCCCCTTTACCTGCATAAACCGCATCACTGCCGAGCTGGTCTTCGATACGCATCAACTGGTTGTATTTGGCCACCCTGTCGGTCCGGCTCAGGGAGCCGGTCTTGATCTGCCCGGTATCGGCCGCCACCACCAGGTCGGCGATGGTGGTGTCTTCGGTTTCACCGGAACGGTGCGAGACCACGGCGGTGTAGCCGGCATCCTTGGCCATGCGGATCGCCTCCAGTGTTTCGGTCAGGGTGCCGATCTGATTGAATTTGATCAGGATGGAGTTGGCGATCCCCTGTTCGATGCCCCGGGCAAGGATCCTGGTGTTGGTAACGAACAGGTCATCACCCACCAGCTGCACGCGCTTACCCAGCCGCTCGGTCAGCAGTTTCCAGCCGTCCCAGTCACTCTCGTCCATACCATCCTCGATGGAAACAATCGGGTACTGATCCACGATAGCCGCCAGATAGTCGACAAATTCGGCCGCGTTGAACCGGCGTCCTTCAGAGGCCAGGTCGTACACCCCATCCCTGTAGAATTCCGAACTCGCCACATCCAGCCCCAGGTAGATGTCGCTGCCCACCTTGAAGCCGCTCTTCTCGATCGCCTCCAGGATCACCTCGATGGCCGCCACATTGGAGGGCAGGTCCGGGGCAAAGCCGCCCTCGTCACCCACGGCGGTGTTGAGGCCACGGGCCTTGAGTACCGCTTTCAACGCATGGAACACCTCGGCACCGTAGCGTACCGCTTCACGGATGGAACCGGCACCCACCGGCAGGATCATGAACTCCTGGATATCCACGCTGTTATCGGCATGGGAACCGCCATTGATGATATTCATCATCGGCACCGGCATGCGATAGGGACCGTCGGAGAGGGAGCGATAGAGCGGCAGTGCCTTCTCCTGAGCCGCCGCATGGGCCGCCGCCAGGGAGACCGCCAGCAGGGCGTTGGCCCCCAACCGGTCCTTGTTCTCGGTGCCATCCAGCTGAATCATCTTTCGGTCCAGCCCGGCCTGGTCCTGCACATCAAAGCCCAGCAACGCCTGTTTCAACTCGCCGGTGATGTTGGCCACCGCCTTCAATACGCCCTTGCCCAGATAACGCTGTTTGTCGCCGTCCCGCAGTTCCAGCGCCTCACGTGATCCGGTGGAAGCTCCCGAGGGGGCGACGGCACGGCCAATCGCGCCATCCGCGGTGATGATATCCGCCTCGACAGTCGGGTTGCCACGGGAGTCGAGGATTTCCCGACCTCGAACATCAACAATTTCAGACATTGTCACTCCAGTCTATTGGATGTAGATAAGATAAAAGTTTTTATGCACGGAGCCGGAGGGACCGCTCACTAAAGCGAGGCTTCGATAAAGCCGCGCCGCTTGACCGCCTGATCCAGCTCCAGCAGGGTTTCCAACAGCGCCTCCATCCGGTCCAGTGGCCAGGAGTTGGGGCCATCGCTCAGGGCCTGCTCGGGATTCGGATGGGTCTCCATGAACAGCCCGGAGACGCCTGCCGCCACGGCGGCACGGGCCAGCACCGGCACGAACTCGCGCTGTCCGCCAGAGGCGTTACCCTGCCCGCCCGGCAACTGTACGGAGTGGGTGGCGTCATACACCACCGGGACCTGACTTTCCCGCATCACCGCCAGCGAACGCATATCGGAGACCAGGTTGTTGTAGCCGAAGGAGGCGCCGCGCTCGCAGACCATGATCTGCGGGTTGCCGGTACTGCGCGCCTTCTCCACCACATGTTTCATATCCCAGGGGGCCAGAAACTGCCCCTTTTTGAGATTGACCGGCAGTCCCTGGCGGGCGACCGCCGTGATAAAGTTGGTCTGGCGACACAGAAAGGCCGGCGTCTGCAGCACATCCACCACCGCCGCCACTTCGTTCAACGGCGTATCTTCGTGCACATCGGTCAGCAACGGAACGCCAATCTCCCGCTTTACCTTCTCCAGGATCTTCAATCCTGCTTCCATGCCCGGGCCACGATAGCTCTGCCCGGATGAGCGATTGGCCTTGTCGAAAGAAGATTTATAAATAAAGGGGATACCCAGCCGGTCCGTCAGTACCTTCAGCGCACCGGCGGTATCCATCGCCATCTGCTCGCTCTCCACCACGCAGGGACCCGCGATCAGAAACAGCGGTTTGTCGAGACCCGCCTCAAATCCACATAACTTCATGCCTGTACCGTCTCCCTGCTCATATCATATTTATGCTTCCGTGCCGCCTGTACGAAACCGGTGAACAACGGGTGCCCATCCCTTGGGGTGGAGGTAAACTCCGGGTGGAACTGGCAGGCAATAAACCAGGGATGATCACTGATCTCAACGATCTCCACCAGCCGACCATCCATGGAGCGGCCGGCGATCTTCAGGCCGGCCTTTTCCAGCGCCTGCAGGTACTGATTGTTGAACTCGTAACGGTGCCGATGGCGCTCGATGATGGTGTCGCTGGCATACAGCTTGCGGGTCAGGCCATCTTCGGCCAGCCGGCACTCCTGTCCGCCCAGGCGCATGGTGCCGCCGAGATCGGAGTGCTCGTTGCGCACCTCCAGTTCGCCGTCGGCATTGAGCCATTCCGTGATCAACGCGATGACCGGATAGGGGGTTTCCCGGTTGAATTCGGTACTGTGGGCATCCACCATGCCCGCCACATGGCGCGCGTACTCGATCACCGCCACCTGCATACCGAGACAGATGCCCAGATAGGGGATGCGCTGTTCCCGGGCATAGCGCACGGTTGCAATCTTGCCCTCGACACCCCGCTCCCCGAAGCCACCGGGCACCAGGATCGCATCGACTCCCGCGAGGCAGTCGGTCCCCCCTTTCTCCACCTGTTCCGAATCGATGTACTTGATGGTGATCTTGGTATGGGTATGAATCCCGGCGTGAATCAGCGCCTCGGAGAGGGACTTGTACGCCTCGGTCAGATTCATGTACTTGCCCACCATGGCCACGGTGACGCTGCCGTCGGTATTCTCCAGGCCGTCAACCACCGCCCGCCACTCGGAGAGGTCCGCCGCCGGAACATTGAGTCCCAGCTGGCGCACCACGATCTCGTCCATCTTCTGCTCATGCAGCAGCAGCGGAATACGGTAGATATTGTCCGCATCCACACCCGTTATGACAGCCTCTTCGGGTACATTGGTAAACAGGGCGATCTTCTTGCGCTCGGCATCCGGCAGCGGACTTTCGCAACGGCACAGCAGCACATCCGGCTGAATACCGATGGAGCGCAGCTCCTTGACCGAATGCTGGGTCGGCTTGGTCTTGATCTCTCCGGAAGTGGGGATATAGGGAACCAGGGTCAGATGCAGAAACACCGCATTCTGCTTGCCAAGTTCCACGCCCATCTGGCGGATGGCTTCAAGAAACGGCAGGGATTCAATATCACCCACGGTACCGCCGATCTCCACCAGGGCGATATCGGCATCGCCGGCACCCAGACGAATGCTGTCCTTCATTTCGTTAGTGATATGGGGAATCACCTGCACGGTGCCGCCCAGGTAATCGCCACGCCGCTCCTTGCGGATGACGCTTTCGTAGATCTGGCCGGTGGTGAAGTTGTTGTTGCGGCCCATGGTGGCGCGGATAAAGCGCTCATAGTGACCCAGGTCGAGGTCGGTTTCCGCACCGTCCTCGGTAACGAACACCTCCCCGTGCTGAAAAGGACTCATGGTGCCGGGATCCACGTTGATATAGGGATCCAGCTTGATCATGGTGACCCTCAGGCCGCGCGCCTCGAGCAGTGCGGCCAGTGAAGCGGAGGCAATACCCTTGCCCAGCGAGGAAACAACACCGCCCGTGATAAATACGAATTTGGTCATAGACTCTATGTCTTGTGGTGGAGAAAAGAAATCATTCAGGACGGGGCTTGATAGTACGCGAAAGCGGCTGCAGCCTCAATCAAAAGGCCGGGAATTTATTCACCCCGGGAACCGCCTCACAAGGGATCATCAGCGGATGGCGCACAAAAGCGCTTGCTCAGGTTTTGTGCCATTCTGAACCATCGCCACGACCCTATTTCCGTGACCGACAAAGGCACTGAGCACCCTGAACCGGTTGCAGTAAATCACCCGGAATGCAATGCTGTACTTTTCATCCTGGCAGGTGCAACGGGAAAAGTTACTTGATCCAGAGCAAAGCAATCTGCAAAATGGCCGTTCCCAGTGGAGAAGCAGGTAGTGCCGTGAGCGAACACAAAGTCATCTCGTTTGACAACATCAAGGTTGCCTGCAGGAACTGTAGCCTTACTTCCCTGTGCCTGCCGATGAGCCTGACATCGGAGGATATGGAACTGCTCGACAGCATCGTCAAGCGTAACCGCCCGCTGCATCGGGGCGACCACCTGTTCCGGCAAGGTGACAAATTTCATCACATCTATGTGGTAAAGACCGGGACCGTGAAGAGTTTTGACCCTGGTGAGGACGGCAGTGAACAGGTCCTGGGATTCCATCTGCCGGGCGAAATGGTCGGTCTGGATGCCATCGAAACCGGCCATCACCACTGCTCCGCCAAGATCCTGGAGACCACCGCCGTCTGTGAGATCCCCTTCACCCGGCTGGAGGAGCTGAGCAGCAGCATCCCCAGCCTGCAGCACCAGATGTACCGGCTGTTGAGCCGCGAGATCGGTCACGATGAAGACATGCTCACCCTGCTCGGCAAACGCAACGCCGAAGAGCGGCTCGCCTCGTTCCTGCTGAGTCTGTCCGGCCGCTTCCAGCGACGCGGATTCTCACCCTCCGACTTCTACCTGAGCATGTCCCGGCATGAGATCGGCAACTATCTGGGCCTGGCGGTGGAGACGGTCAGCCGGCTGTTCACTCGCTTTCAGGACGAGGGTCTGCTCAAAGTGGAGCGGAAACATGTACAACTGCTGGATATCGCGCGCCTGAAACAGATCCCGCGCGGCGATCAGGGCAGTGTTCGCGAACAACTGGTCACCTGATCTCAACCCCCTGATTCCAGTTGCTCCAGGCGTCGCCAAAGGCAACCATTGCCCGCTCCTTGCTCGATCAGCTCAAGTCGCCGCTGATGCGCTGCCAGCTCTTCGGGGCTGGCCCTAACCACCTTCAACCCGGGACGCGACGCATCCAGACGCCGAATCGATTCACCCGTCGCCCGCCCTTCATCGCTGCCCGCATCCAGTGATAGCGCCCCCTGCCCGCCAGTCATCATCAGATAGACGTCGGCCAGGATCTCCGCATCCAGCAGCGCACCGTGCAGTTCACGGTGACTGTTATTGATGTCATAGCGCTTGCACAGGGCATCCAGGCTGTTGCGCTGACCCGGGTGCATCTTTTTCGCCATTACCAGGGTATCCACCACACTGCAGATGGCATCCATTAACGGATGATCCGCCGGCAACAGCTTCAGTTCATGGTTAAGAAAACCGATATCGAACGGGGCATTGTGGATAATCAGCTCCGCCCCCTGAATATAAGCGAGGAAATCACTCACCAAATCAGAAAACCGGGGCTTGTCGGCAAGGAATTCATTGGTGATTCCGTGCACCTCGATCGCCGCCTGATCGATCTCCCGATCGGGTTGCAGATATTGGTGAAAATTGTTTCCGGTCAAGCGGCGATCCACCATCTCCACACAGCCGATCTCGATAATGCGATGTCCCTGAGCCGGCTCCAGGCCGGTGGTCTCCGTATCCAGTACAATCTGCCGCGTACTCATCTGCCGAACTCCTCCACACCCTTGTTGGCCAGCCGGTCCGCCAGTTCGTTTTCCGGATGACCGCTATGCCCCTTGACCCAGGACCAGTGCACATCATGGGTCGTCACCAGTTGATCCAGTCGCAGCCACAGGTCACTGTTCTTGACCGGTTTTTTGGCGGCGGTTTTCCAGCCGTTCCGCTTCCAGTTCCCGATCCATGCGGTGATGCCGTTCTGCACATATTTCGAATCCGTCGTCACGCGTACAGTGGCAGGACGCCTCAGTGCCTCCAGGGCGCTGATCACCGCCATCAATTCCATGCGATTATTGGTAGTCGCCGGCTCACCGCCGTAGAGCTGCCGCTCCTTGCCCTTATAGCGCATCACGGCGCCCCAGCCACCCGGCCCGGGATTGCCCTTACAGGCGCCATCGGTAAATATTTCAACTCTATCAACCACTTATTCACGACCCTTGGTATGTCTCATGTTATTCGCCGTCGGTTCGACCATGCCACTCCGGATGCGCCGGGCAGGTAATTTCCACGCTGGCTTGATCGGCGTCAGCCGGGAGACCCGTTTCACCGCCAATATCACATAGACACCCGACAACGGCGGCCAGAGACGCCTGCCCAGCCGTTCCAGAAAACCCAGCCGCTGCAACATCCCCTCGTGCCGCAATGGCGGACGAAACATCACCCCCTCTTCCGCCTTGATTTCGAATCCGAGCAGAGAGAGCCAGTCATGCACCCGCCAGGAGGAGATAAAGTGCCCGCACCAGGGAACCTGCCGGCTGCGCATGCGCAGCAAACGCCACAGACCCCAGAGACTCCAGGGATTGAAACCGACAATGACCACATGCCCTTCGGGAATCAGCACCCGCCCCACTTCGCGCAGCAGTTGATGGGGGTTCCTGGAAAAATCCAGTGTATGGGAAAGCAGCACGGTATCGATACTGTCCGAGGCCACCGGCAGATACTGCGGATCACCAACCACGCACTGGGCGCTGTAGGCATCCTCCTCTTTCGGCACCAGCACCACCTGGGACTTGATCCGGCTCATCCTGAGCGGGTCCATCTGCAATCCCAGGCAACCGACCTGGAGCAGATAATACCCGAAACATTCAGATAGCAGATGCTCCAGACACGCCTGTTCCAGCGCCAGCAGTTCACGCCCCGGGGGGGTACTGAACCAGGACCGCAGGGCAGCCGTCGTGGGTGGTGTGGTGATCCGGTTAAATAATCTCTTCATCAGCCAATTGATTTAATCACGCTATGCGCCAAACCTTAACCCATCCCGGCCGGAGATTCCCGTCAGGAAACCGGCCATGCCTGTTTCAGACACACTGGCGTGGCGACCATAACCAGTCTAACGCTTAAACAGATACACCTCACCCGGAAAAGATCTCTGCCGGGATTGATCCCGAGAACATGACCTGTTTCCTGGATAAAAACAGGTGATTTGCGTATGATCCGGGCTAAATTACGCCAACGTCAGAACGCCAGGGATTGTTCCATGCCTAAAAAATATCTGACCCTGACCCTCCTCGCCACACTGGCGTTGAGCGGATGCAACAGCCTCAACAACCGGACCGCACCCGAACTGCTCAAGGTGGCGACCCACACAGAGACGGCTCCCGCCACTGAACAACAGAGACCGCTCGCGTCGCTGTCTGTCCGGCAGCCAGAACCGGAATCCACTCCTCTGCCGGCTGCTGAAATCGCCTCTCCGCCCACTCCCCCGGCTGATCTGATGGAGCGGCTGCGCGAGGGCTTCAGCCTGGAGATTCCCGATCATCCCCGTATTGATTCCCAGATCCGCTGGTTTACCGCCAACAGCGATTATCTGGACAGGGTACAGGAAAGGGCAGCACCCTATCTCTACTTTATTCTCGAAGAGGCGGAACAGCGGGGAATTCCCAGCGAACTGGCCCTGCTGCCAATTGTCGAAAGCGGCTTTCAGCCCTTCGCCTACTCGCCGGGGCGTGCCGCCGGGTTGTGGCAGTTCATACCCTCGACCGGCAAGCATTTCGGGCTGCAACAGAACTGGTGGTATGACGGCCGCCGGGACGTGGTGGCCGCCACGCGTGCGGCCTTCGACTATCTGGATAGCCTGGCGGCCCGCTTTGACGGCGACTGGGAGCTGGCATTGGCCGGCTATAACGCCGGAGCCGGCACCGTGCAACGGGCCATCAAGCGCAACCGGCAACAGGGCAGGCCGACCGATTTCTGGTCACTGAAACTGCCCGAAGAGACCATGCGCTATGTACCCAAACTGCTCGCCATCGCCAAGGTGATGGCCGACCCGCAGCAGTACGGCATCACCCTTGCCGAGATCCCCAACCGCCCCTACTTCGAAAACATTGATATCGGCTCCCAACTCGACCTGGCCCTGGCCGCCGATATGGCGGGAATTTCCATTGAAGAGCTCTACCAGCTGAACCCCGGTTTCAACCGCTGGGCAACCGCACCCGGGGGACCGCACCGGCTGAGCATTCCGGTGGAGCACAGTGAACGTTTCAGCGAGGCGCTCGACGCCCTGGAACCGGAAAAACGACTGCAGTGGAACCGTTACCAAATTCGCCCGGGAGACAATCTCGGCAGTATCGCCCGAAAACACAACACCACCGTGGCGCTGCTGCGGCAGGTGAACAAGCTGAACGGCAACAACATCCGCGCCGGCAGGCATCTGCTGATCCCGGTCTCGACCAGGAGTCTGGACCAGTATACCCATACCGCCGAGGCGCGACTGGCAAAAACCAAAAGCCGGCAACGCAAGGGCAAGCGCCTGACCCACAGGGTGGTTGCGGGCGATACGCTCTGGGACATCGCCCAACGTTACCAGGTCAGCCACCAGGCGCTGGCGCGCTGGAACGGTATGTCGCCCAGAGACACGCTGCACCTCGGACAGCAACTGGTCATCTGGCAACAGAGTGACCAGGGTCAGGCCAAACTGGCACACACCCCACCCACACTCTCCTCCCCGGTCAACACCCGCAGCAGCCTGCGCTACCGGGTGCGCAAGGGTGATTCCCTGGCGCTGATCGCGCAGCGCTTCAACGTCACAGTTTCCGACCTGAGAAAATGGAATACCCTGGATGGGCGCTACCTGCAGCCCGGCCAACGCCTGCAGCTGTTTGTCGATGTGGCCGAGCAGACCCTGTGAGGGTTACCGGGAATGACCGCTCTTACTGCTCCTGCTCAACCTTGAAACAGCTGACCTGTCGACCGTCATTCAGCCGGATCATCTCCGGGTAACGCTCCCGACACTGGGGCATGGCCACCGGGCAACGGGGATGAAAGTAGCAGCCGCGTGGCGGATTGGCCGGTGACGGCATATCCCCCTCCAGCCGGATCACTTCACGTTTCGATTCCGGGTCAATCACCGGTACGGCCGAGAGCAGCGCCTGGGTATAGGGGTGTTTCGGCGAAGCGAGCAGCTGTTCCACCTCTCCCTGCTCGACAATCCTGCCCAGATACATCACCGCCACCGCATCCGCCAGATAGGAGACCACCGAGAGGTTGTGGGTGATAAACAGGAAGGCAAGGCCGCGACTGTTTTGCAGCTGCTTCAGCAGATTCAGGATCTGCGCCTGCACCGAGACATCCAGGGCGCTGGTCGGCTCATCACAGATGATCAGCTTCGGATCCACCGCCAGGGCGCGGGCGATGCAGATGCGTTGACGCTGTCCGCCGGAGAACTCATGGGGATAGCGGCTGGCGGTGTCGGCGGGAAGCCCGACCTGCCGCAACAGTTCCTGCACCCGGGAGTGGCGCTGCTCCGCCGAGCGACCGATGCGCTGCGCCTTCATCCCCTCTTCGATAATATCGCCCACCAGCATGCGCGGATTCATCGAGGCCACCGGATCCTGGAAAATGATCTGCAGTTCGGAGCGGCGACTGCGCAGTGCGCCGCCTTTCAGCCGGGTCAGTTCATCACCGGCAAAACCGACCGTACCGGCGGTGGGCCGCACCAGCTGCAGTATGCCCTTGCCTACGGTGGTCTTACCGCAACCCGACTCACCCACCAGCGCCAGAGTCTTACCCGGCGCGATAGAGAGGGAGACCCCGTCCACCGCCTTGACATGGCCGACCGTGCGCTTGAACACCCCTTTATGGATCGGGAAGTGCACCTTGAGCCGGTCAACCCGCAGCAGCGGCTCCAGGCTGGTCGCGGCATTCACGGGGGCATGATCAGCCTCATCCGCCTCGACGATGGAGACCGGATCGAGATGGCCGGCCAGATAACAGCGCGCCCCCTGGCCCGCTCCCAGCACGGTCCAGCCTGGGGCGGTTTCACAATCCTCGAACGCCCGGTGGCAGCGCTCGATGAAACGACAGGCGGTAAATGTCTGATTCAATGGCGGCACATTGCCTTTGATCACGGCCAGCTGTTTGCTGCGCTTTTTGGCATCCGGCAACGACTGAAACAGCTTCTGGCTGTAGGGGTGCTGGGCATGGCCAAAGAAGCGTTCACGGGTCGCCACCTCGATAATCTGACCGGCGTACATCACCGCCACCCGGTCCGCCACCTCGGCCACCACCCCGAGATCGTGGGTAATCAGCAGAATGGCCATGCCGGTCTGTTGCTGCAGCTCCTTGAGCAGGGCCAGCACCTGGGCCTGAATGGTCACATCCAGCGCGGTGGTCGGCTCGTCGGCAATCAGCAGCTCCGGCCGACCGGCCAGCGCCATGGCAATCATCACCCGCTGCTTCATGCCGCCGGAGAGCTGGTGTGGATATTCGTCGATCCGGCGCTGCGGATCGGGAATGCCCACGGATCGAAGCAGTTCCACCGCGCGTGGTAGCACGCCCCGATTATCCGAGCCATCGCGTATCTTCACTGCTTCGCCGATCTGCTGACCGATGGTCAATACCGGGTTGAGCGAGGTCATGGGCTCCTGAAAAATCATCGCCATACGGCCGCCCCGCTCTGCGCGCATGGCGTACTCCGGCAGCTCCAGAAGGGCGGTTTTACCCAGCCAGACATCACCGCCGACGATACGCCCCGCCGGCGGCAGCAGGCGCATAATGGAGAGGGCCGTCATCGACTTGCCGCAGCCGGACTCGCCCAGCAGGGCAAAGGTTTCGCCTTTTCTGATCTCCAGATCGACACCATCCACGGCACGCACCGGACGTTCGCCGCTACCCAGCCAGGTTTGCAGGTTTTCGACTTTCAGCAGAATATCGCTCATGTGGCAACGGCTTCCAGGGTTGGCTGATCAGCGTGAACTGCGCAGACGCGGATCAAAGGCGTCGCGCACCACATCGGAGAACAGGTTGGCTGACAGCACCAGGGTGAACATAAAGATCATCGCGGCTAACAGGGACCACCAGACCACCGGCTCGCGCGCCATCTCCAGGCGTGCGCTGTTGATCATATTGCCCCAGCTGTTCATGGTGGGATCGACCCCGATATTGACATAGGAGAGGACCGCCTCGGCCAGCACCAGCCCGGAAAAATCGAGCACCACGGTGATCAGCACGATATGCAGCACATTGGGCAGAATATGGCGCAGGATGATCTGGAAATGCCCCACGCCAAAGGCGACCGCCGCCTGCACATAATCGACCTCGCGCAGCTTCATCGCCTCGCCCCGCAACAGGCGGCAGAGTCCGGTCCAACTGGTGACACCGAGGATGATGCAGAGAAACAGCAGCCGCAGATCGGCCCGCTCCACCAGGCTGTTGAACTCGTCCGCCTGGTTGCTCATGTAGATCTGCAGCATCAGGATCGCCGCCGCGATCAGCAGCACACCGGGGATCGAGTTCAGGGTGGTGTAGGTGTACTGGATCAGGTCATCCACCCAGCCGCGGAAATAACCGGCCATGATCCCCAACAAGATGGCAGCTGGCAACATCACCAGGGTGGTCAGGGTGCCGATCAGCAGGCCGGTGCGGATGCTCTTCAACGCCTGATAAAAGACATCTTCCCCCACCTTGTCGGTGCCCAGCAGATGATAACGGCCTGACAACTCCACCGACCAGAACAGCACCATCAACACCACTCCGAGGGTAATCAGCACCGTCCGCCAGGGAATCTCGCTGCGGCCGGTCAGCACCTCTTTGACGGCCTGGGCGAAGCCTCCACGCCGCCTGACCGCCAACAGGGCAAACAGGATATTGGCCAGCACAATCGTCACCACCAGCCCCTTGACCAGCCCGATCAGGCTCAATCGCAGGATATCCTGGGCCCAGTCACGGTCGGGATCCGCCAGGTGGGCGCCGCCGTACTGCAGGCGTGGAAAATCCCGGATCACCGTGCCGTCCGGCAGTTCGATATTCTCCTTGGCATACAGATGGGTAGCCAGCGGTGCGGAGTAGGTCTTCTCCTGGCGCTCCCGAAGTGGCTGCACCAGACGATCAAACAGACTGATCACTTCCGTGGACTGTATCCGGGCATCGGCGGACGGCTCTGCCGTGAGTTGCGGTTCAAAATGAATGGAATCCAGCAGCCCGACCACGATGTAGAAACTCAGGATCACCAGGCTGCTCACCCCCACCCGGCTGCGCACCACCAGCCGCCAGGGTCCGCGCAGATGCTCTTTGCCGGCGGCATACACCCCGAACGCGACAGAAAACAGCAGCAGCAGGAAAACCAGTCCATCGGTCCACAGAATCACCAACCCGCCCATCATGACAAGCGCACCCGCGGGTCCACCAGCGTATAGGAGATATCGGTCAGTAACAGACCGATGATATAGAGCACCGAACCCAGGAACACCATGGCGCGCACAATGGCGAAATCCTGCCGGTTGATAGCGTCGATGGTGTAGCTCCCGAGACCGGGGATGCCGAAGAACGACTCGGTGATCAGACTGCCCATGAACAGCAGGGGCAGCACCACCACCACGCCGGTGAGGATCGGTATCATGGCGTTTTTCAGTACATGTCGGAACAGCACCACCCCCTCGGACAGACCCTTGGCCCGGGCGGTCCGGACATAGTCCCGGTTGATCTCTTCCAGAAACAGCGTTCGATACCAGCGCGTTCCCGAGCCGATACCCCCGATCACGCCGATCAGCACCGGCAGGATGAGGAATTTGATGGCGGCAAAACCGGTGTCATATCCCGATATGGGCACCAGGTGCAGCAGCTTACTCACCAGATACTGGCCGCCGATGATATAGAACAGACTGGAAATCGACATCATCACCACACAGAGCACCACGCTCCAGATATCGATATAGGTGGCCCGGAAAAAGGCGATCAACAGGGCATAGGTGATATTCACCAGCAACCCGACCAGCAGCACCGGCAACGCAATGGCCAGACTCGGCCACATGCGCTGGGAGATGTCATAGCCGATATCCCGGTCACTGTCGGAAGTACCGAAGTCAAACTGGAACAGCTTGAGAGATTTCTGAAAGAAGATGGTATCGGTCAACTGCCCCACACCCTGGCTGCCCGCATTGAACAGCAGCGGCTTGTCATAGCCACGCTCGGCCTTCCAGTTCTCTATCGCTTCCGGTGTCACCCGCTTCATGCCCAGGTTCATGCGCGCCATGTCATCCGGGGAATTGACCACGAAAAACAGCATGAAGGTAAGAATATTGACGCCAATTAGAATCGGGATGGCATACAGAATCCGGCGAATGATATAGGCGATCATCGGGCGGCACTCCGTTCATGACGACGATAGACCTGCACCGCCGGGATGGTGCTGATCAGCAACAACAACAGCAGTACAACCAAAGGCCATACGATAGGTGGATTCCACGCCTGCTGACGCGCGAAACGGGTCTCGGGATCGATACGTTTGTACTTGAGCGTGTTGTTAGCCATCAGATTGGGCTTCACATTCCCGTACCAGTCGTGGTAAAGGGAGAAAGCCTTGGGATAAAAACCCCAGATCCAGGGGGCATCGTGGCGCAGGATATCCACCATGCGGTCGATAATCCGCTGTCGCTCCGGGCTGTTTTCCATATTTTTCATCTGGTCGAACAGGGCATTGAATTCCGCATTGTCATAATTGGCCGCATTTTCACCCGCATGAGCCACCTTGCCGTTGGGACCGTAGAGCAGAAACAGGAAGTTTTCCGGATCCGGGTAATCGGCATTCCAGCCGAACATGAACAGCTGCCCTGTGCCCTTGCGCAGCTTCTCCTGAAACCGGTTGTAATCGGTGGCGCGGATCACCAGCTGGATCCCCAGCTGCTTGAACTGCTTGCGCATCCAGTTCAGCTGCGCCTTACTGTCCGGCCCGGCCGACGCCGACTCGTAATTCAGCACCAGCGGCCGTCCGGTCTCGCGGCTTTTGCCGTTGGGATATCCCGCCTTGGCCAGCAGCGCCCGGGCCTCCTGCAGGGATTTGCGTTTCGGTTTGCCGTTTTCTATATCGAACACCACCGGGTTGATGCCCTCCAGTCCCTCCCGACTGCCGAAGATACCTTGCGGCAGCGGACCCTGAGCCACCACGCCACGTCCATTGAGAAAAATGGAGATATACTCCTCAAAATTGACCGCAATAGAGATCGCCTGGCGCAGATAACGGTTCTCCTCGGAGTCCCCGCCGATCACCGGATCGGCCATATTGAAGCCGAGATAGAAAATCGAGGTCTCCACCGCGGTGGCCAATTGAATATCCCGCTCCTGCATCTCTTCCGTCAGATTGGCCTCACCACCGGAACCGAACTTGACCGCCTGATCAAAGCTGTCCGAGCTGACACCCGAGGTGTCGTAATAGCCTTGCAGAAACTTGTTCCAGCGCGGTATCACCTCTTTTTCCAGACTGTAGATCGCCTTGTCGATCAGCGGCAGCGGCTTGCCGGCATCCGCCAGCATGCCGTTTTCCGCATCCTCCGGCTCACCCTCGGTGGGATAGGCTTCGCCGTGAAAATGGGGATTGCGACTCAACACCATGCGCAGATTGGGATTATTCTCCGCCAGCATGAAGGGGCCGGTGCCGATCGGATACCAGTTCAGGCTGATATTGCGTTTCTCCAGGCCCGGCTGACTGTAAAACAGATCCGCCTCCCAGGGCATGGGGGCAAAAAAGCTCATGGCCAGCCAGTAGACGAACTGGGGGTATTTGCCCTTCAGTCGCACCTTGAAGCGGTAGCGATCCAGCTGAGTGACGCCCTCCATATCGAATCTGCGCAGATCAATATAGTCGGAACCGTTCTCCTCTATTCCGGACGGCACGCCCTGGGAGGCCGTCAGCGCCTCGCCAAATTCCGAAAAACCGACAATATACTCGGCCATGATACTGGCAATCGGCGAATGCAGCCTGGGATTGGCGAGTCGTTTGATCTGGTAGATGAAATCCTCGGCCGTTGCCTCGCGTGTCCCGACATGTGGAAAATCCGCCAGGGTATTGAACTGTTCAACCGCCACTTCACTCAGCTGGTGATAGCGATAAGCGCCCGCTTCATCCCTGGCCAGCGCCGGATGGGGCTGATAGCGGATTCCTGGCCGGATACGTATCTCATAGTCGCTGAAAGCAACCGTCCCGGCCGGGACACCATCCGACAGGACATTGCCCGCCTGGTCAAGAAAGACCGGCTCCGGCACCTGCTCTGCCGCCAACGGCACCAGTTGGTAGGGCCGTTTCAGAAAATGGTATTGCAGCGGAGGTTCGTAGATCTGCCCAATAAAGGCGTACTCGTTGGCCGCATAGGAGCGGGCAGGATCAAGATGCTTGGGACGCTCGGAAAACGAGCTGAACAGGGTATTGGACTTTGACTCCTTGGCTGGATAGGGTGCATTCCAGGCCCGGTCGCCACAGCCATTGAGCAATAACAGCGACAGCGCAGCAAGCAGCAGTGCTGCAGTTCGGCATCCTCCGCCGGTCCGTCCGCACGCTCGCATTGTCAGTTTCGTTCTCTGCTGTCTCATTTTTTATTATTGAACACTCAATGGACGAGGGAGGGAGGTTTGTACTGGATTGAACACTGCTCACCACATGCAACCTGCCGCCCGGAAAACCCGCTACCGGAACAGCAGCATATATTAGAACAGACCAACAAAAAACCGTCGGGTTCTTTTCGGGCCGAAGCTTTTCCGGTACCTTAGCAGTGCCCGGTGACTACGGCGCCCGGCGCATTCAACCTCTCTTTCTTACGAAGTTTCAAGGATTTGATATGGGTTTCCTACAAGACAAACGCATCCTCATCGTCGGTGTTGCCAGCAATCGCTCCATTGCCTGGGGCACTGCACAGGCCATGCACCGGGAAGGCGCACAGCTCGCCTTTACCGCACAGGGCGACAAGCTGCTGGAGCGGGTGCGGAAGATGGCGGCCGAACTCGATTCCGATATCGTCCTGCCATTGGATGTGACCTCTGACGAACAGATTGAAGCGGTGTTCACCGAACTTGCCGGTCGCTGGGATGGTCTGGATGGCATTGTCCATTCGGTAGGTTTCGCCCCCCGGGATCAGCTGGAAGGAAGCTATATCGACGCGGTTACCCGCGAAGGCTTCAGCATCGCCCACGATATCAGCGCCTACAGCTTTGCCGCGCTGGCCAAAGCGGGTCGATCAATGATGCAGGGGCGTAACGGGGCGCTGATCACCATGAGCTACCTGGGTGCGGTCCGCACCATTCCCAACTACAACGTGATGGGGGTCGCCAAGGCCAGCCTGGAAGCGAGCGTCAGATACATGGCCGACGCCCTGGGACCGGAAGGCACCCGGGTCAACGCCATCTCGGCCGGACCAATCCGTACCCTGGCCGCCTCCGGCATCAGCGGTTTCAAAGGCATGCTATCGGAAGCGGAAAAGAAGAATCCGTTGCGGCGCAACGTGACCATTGAAGAGGTCGGCAATGCCGCCGCCTTCCTCTGTTCCGATCTGGCATCGGGGATTACCGGCGATATTCTCTATGTGGACTCCGGCTACCACATCGTCGGCATGGCTTGATATCGAGCTATCGCCATGCAGGGTGGATGCGCCTGAGGGCTTGCCCCTCTTTCCGGGCCTGATCACTTATATCAAAACCCTAGGGTCACACCCTGGTCATCTGTATATGAGAAGCGTATTTATCCGCGAACTTCGCGGCTAAATCGGCGTTTACAAAAAGATCACTTCTTTTGCAACAGGTAACTGGGACATAGCCAAAAAAAACGCCCACCCACGCTCGTGGGGTGGGCGTTTTTTTCTACCGCGACTAATTATTCGATGATTCGTTGTTGATGGTGACATCTGCGGCTGCGCGCAGATTCCCCTGCAGATGCTGGAAATAGCTTTTACCGCGGGATTGGGTCAGCGCGCTTCTAAGGGCCGCTTCACCCCCCAGTTCATTGGCATCCGCCAGGGTACCATCGATCACGGCATGCAACTCCATCAGCGCCAGATCACCACTGGTCATGGCCAGTTTCGCATAGCCAGGCGACCCATCTGCCGGACGCGGCATGAGAAACAGCTGTCTGAGCAGATCCGCCGGCAGATCCCGCTCATCACGACCGACAACCCTGCGCGGCTTGAGCTCAACACCCCGCTCCTCGGCAATAGCTGCCAGCGACTCGCCCTGAACAAGTCTGGCCACCAAACGATCACCCTCGCTGGAGGCTCGCTCGACGGCCTTCTCGAGGCGCAGTTTATCGCGGATCGCCTGCTGCACCTCATCCAATTTTTTGATGGTGGCCTCTTCATGATCGACGACACGCAGCACCATAACGTGCTCCGGACTGAGCTCTATGGCCTCGCTGTTGTTGCCTGATATCAGTACGTCCTCGCTGAACGCCGCCCCAATCACCTTGGGCGCACCCAGAATGCCATCGCCGCCATCACGGGTAATCCAGCCACTCTCCGCGGGCTCAAGACCCAAAGCATCCGCGGCCGGCTGCAGGCTGTGCGGCTCTTCATAGGCGATATTGGCCAGGCGCTCGGCATACTCATAGAACAGGCGCTCGGCCTCGGCTTTCAGATAGGCTTGCTTCACCTCATCACGCGCCTCTTCGAAGGACTTGCCGGTCGATGGACGAATCTCTGTCAGCTTGATAATGTGGAAACCGAATGGCGTACGTACCAGATCGCTGATCTCACCAGGCTGCAGATTGAAAACAGCCTCATCAAACGCCGGCTCCATCACCCCGGCTTCGAAGAACCCAAGATCACCACCCTCATCTGCCGAACCGGGATCTTTGGACTCCGCCTTGGCAACAGTGGCAAAATCCTCACCACTGCGTACGCGCTCAAGTATTGCCTGCGCTTTCTTTCTGGCTTGCGCAACGGTTGCCTCATCACTCCCCTCCTCAACCGGGATGAGAATGTGACTCGCACGGCGCTGCTCGGGGGTCTTGTAGAGGGACTGGTGCTGGTTATAGTAAGCCCGCAGCGCCTCGTCATCGGCAGTCAGGCTCTTCGCGATGCTGGACACATCCAGATCAAGATAGCGAATCTTGACCCGCTCCGGGGCCATGAATTCATTCTGGTGCGCCGCATAGTAGGTGGCCACCGCCTCATCGCTGATCTCGACACCCTCGAGGAAGTTCGCCGCCGGCAGTATCAGATACTCAACATCACGCCGCTGCAGCCGCAACGCCACCAGACTTTGCAGTTCCGCGCTGGTAGTGAATTCGGATCCGGTGACCGCCTTGGAGAGTTGCTCGCTGACCAGGCCACGGCGTATCTGCTGCTCAAATCCGGCGGGTGTCAATCCCTGTAGACGGACACCCCGCTCGTAGGCATCCTGACTGAACCGGCCATCTACCTGAAAAGCGGAAAGTGACGCAATCACCTGTTTCACCAGATCGTCGCCAACCCGCAACCCAAGCGCGTCCGCCTCCTGCATCAGCAATCTGTTACGAATCATTAGCTGCAGCACTTCCTGGCGCAGTTCTGTCTCGTTGATCATCTCCGGGCGGTAATTTTCACCCAGCCGCTGGCGCAGGTTCTCACGAAAGTCCCGATAACCGTCTTCGAATTCACGCTGGGTAATCTCCTGTCCATTGACCGTTGCCGCAATGGGTTCAGAGCCACCACCCAGATAGGAGTTGATGCCGAAGAGTGCGAAAGGCACACTGATAAGGATAACTATGAACCAGGCGACCACTCCCTGGGCGCGTTCCCTGATGGACTGAAGCATGACGTACCTGAAATCTGGACAATAAAGAAAACGGGGTATCCTAGGATACCCCGCGTCTTCTCACCTAATGGCGGAGCGGACGGGGCTCGAACCCGCGACCCCCGGCGTGACAGGCCGGTATTCTAACCAACTGAACTACCGCTCCGAAAATGGTGGGTGCTGAGGGGATCGAACCCCCGACCCTCGCCTTGTAAGGGCGATGCTCTCCCAGCTGAGCTAAGCACCCGCTGAAGGCGCGCTAGTTTACGGCATCCTTCAGGGCTTTACCAGCCTTGAATGATGGGTTCTTGGATGCCTTGATTTCAATGGTGGCGCCGGTCTGTGGATTCCGACCAGTGCGCGCGGCCCGCTCACGCACAGAGAAGGAACCGAACCCGATGACTGATACTTGATCCCCGTTTTTCAGCGCGTCAGTGATGGCTGCAATCATGCCATCCAGTGCGCGTCCGGCAGCAGCTTTGGATATGTCTGCAGAATCTGCCATCGCATCGATCAGTTCCGTCTTGTTCATTTATCATCTCCCCTAGTAGTTAAAAAACGCTGTGAGCAGCGTGGGTAAAAATAGTTTATCGGCTACCGTTGCAGCTGTGCGAAACGGGGTCAATTTATACCAGTGGCCCGGAAGAAGTGTCAAGCAAACAAGTCCCAAAAGCCTAATTTTATGCGGTTTCCAGCGGAATGGAACCCTGTCTCATGCCGCAAAAAAACGCAACGGCCAAAGCAACTGATTCACTCGTCGGGACAACTCCTTGTTTCATCACACAATAGAACGGACTCTCCATTGACATCACGGCACCACAGGAAACAATCGATTAATTATTTGCCCATGGCGCCGCTTGGTCACAAAAGTCGACTAATCGTTCAATGTCGCGTCAACCCTCCGCCCTTCTTGGGGCTCTTCTTTGCCGTCCGGGGTTTACTCTTGGCAACCTCGGCGATATCACTCTGCTCCTGCAGGGGTGTCGGCATATGCACCAGGGCGATCTCCAGCGCCTGCTCTATCCAGCGGACAGGCAGGATCTCAAGATTCTGCTTGATGTTCCTGGGTATCTCTACCAGATCACGCTCGTTCTCTTCGGGTATGATCACCGTCTTGATACCCCCCCTGTGGGCGGCCAGCAGCTTCTCTTTCAATCCACCGATAGGCAGCACCTCGCCCCGCAAAGTGATCTCGCCCGTCATGGCGACATCCGCCCTTACCGGTATCTGGGTCAGCGCCGAGACCAGGCAGGTGCACATGCCGATACCGGCACTGGGGCCATCCTTGGGGGTTGCCCCCTCCGGAACATGCACATGCACATCCAGCTTCTGATAAAAATCGCTCTCGATACCCAGCGCCGCTGCCCGGCTCCGGACCACGGTCATGGCCGCCTGTATCGACTCCTGCATCACATCGCCCAGCTGGCCGGTATGGGTCAGCCTGCCCTTGCCGGGCACCAGCGCTGTCTCGATCTTCAGCAGTTCACCGCCCACTTCGGTCCAGGCCAGGCCGGTCACCTGACCGATCTGGTCATAATCCTCCACCTCACCATATCTGAAACGCTTCACGCCCAGGTACTTGTCCAGGCTTGCCGGGGTGATGGTGACCTTCTTGCCGGATTTGGTCAGGAGAATATCCTTGACCACCTTGCGACAGATCTTGGAGATTTCACGCTCCAGATTTCGCACACCCGCCTCGCGGCTGTAATAGCGGATGATGTCCCGTATCACTGCCTCCTTGAACACAATCTCGGTAGCCTTCAGACCATTATTTTCGATCTGCTTGGGCACCAGATAGCGCATGGCGATATTGACCTTTTCATCCTCGGTGTATCCGGAGAGACGGATCACTTCCATACGGTCCAGCAAGGCCGCCGGCACATTCAGGGTGTTGGCCGTGGCCACAAACATCACCTCGGACAGGTCGAAATCGACTTCCAGGTAGTGATCACCAAAGGTGTGGTTCTGCTCCGGATCAAGCACCTCCAGCAGTGCGGATGCCGGATCACCACGGAAATCCATCGCCATCTTGTCAATCTCATCCAGCAGGAACAGCGGATTGCGGGTACCGATTTTGGAAAGGTTCTGGATGATCTTACCCGGCAGCGCGCCGATATAGGTACGCCGATGTCCGCGGATTTCCGCCTCGTCACGCACACCACCCAGCGCCATGCGGATGAATTTCCGATTGGTGGCCCTTGCAATGGACTGCCCGACCGAGGTCTTGCCGACACCGGGAGGACCGACCAGACAGAGAATGGGACCTTTCAGCTTGCGCACCCGCTGCTGCACAGCCAGATACTCGATAATGCGCTCTTTCACTTTTTCCAGCCCGTAATGATCCTTTTCCAGCACATCCTCGGCTGCTTTCAGGTCATTGCGGATCTTGCTGCGCTTCTTCCACGGCACATTGACCAGGGTATCGATATAGTTTCGTACCACGGAGGCCTCGGCCGACATCGGTGACATCAGCTTCAGCTTGTTCAGTTCCGCCTGGGCCTTGGTCTTCGCCTCTTTCGGCATGCCGGCGGACTCGATGCGGTTCTCCAGATCCTCGATCTCGTTGGGCGCGTCATCCATCTCACCCAGCTCTTTCTGAATCGCCTTCATCTGCTCATTCAGATAATACTCGCGCTGGTTCTTCTCCATCTGGCGCTTGACCCGTCCACGGATCCGCTTTTCCATCTGCAGCAGGTCATTCTCCGCCTCCATCAGGCTCATCAGGTGCTCCAGGCGATCACCAATATTGGCCATCTCCAGCACACCCTGCTTCTCATCCAGCTTCAGTGACATGTGGGCGGCCATGGTATCCGCCAGACGGCTGGGCGACTCAATGCTGGAGAGCGAGGTGAGGACTTCAGGCGGTATCTTTTTATTCAGCTTCACATACTGATCGAATAGGGCGATGGCCGAACGCATCAGCACTTCCAGCTCCCGCTCGTCATCCGGCGAGAGATCCTCGATACGGGAAAATTCGGCTGAAAAATAGCCTTCATCCTCGGAAATATCGCGCAACTTGGAGCGCGAACCACCCTCCACCAGGACTTTTACCGTGCCATCCGGGAGTTTCAGCAACTGCAGAATATTCGCCAGCGTCCCTACCGTGTGCATGTCCGCGACCGCCGGCTCATCGGTCTCGGCACTCTTCTGAGCCACCAGGATAATCTGTTTATCCTCGCGCATGGCCGCGTCCAATGCCTTGATGGACTTTTCACGACCCACAAAAAGCGGTATCACCATATGTGGATAAACCACCACATCCCGCAATGGAAGCACGGGAATCTTTGTGATGGAACTTTCAACCCGGTGATTAGTTGTATCTTCTTGACCCATGGAGGGTGCTCCTTCTGTAGCGGCCTATTGATTGTCTCGTCACCGCCTGACACTGCGCGTCAAGCTGTCGATTACGCAATAGTGCAAAATAGGTAGCGGCATCTCAACATTCTACCGCTCACTGGATGGTGGGGGTTCAGCCTGAATATTTCAAGTTAATAGCCAGTGGACTTTGCAGGGTAATAGCAGACGGGTTGTGGGTCGACAGGCTCACCACGGACGGGACGGGCTCGCCACGAACGGGGCAGGCTCACCACGAACGGGGCAAGCTCACCATGAGCGGAAAATCACCACACCCGTTCACCCTGAGCCTGTCGAAGGGAGCCTGTCGAAGGGAGCCTGTCGAATCACTCATCCATTATTTCAGTCAACGCACAAAAAACCGCTGTCCCGATACCGGTGCAGCGGTTTTTTGAAACTGCCGAAGCGGCGGTTATGCATGATCAATCAGCCGCCACCATCTTCTTTTCCCCACCTTCATAGATGATGTAGGGATCATTTTCACCGGTGACCACGGATTCATCCACCACCACTTTGGAGACACTATCCAGCGATGGCAGGTCATACATGGTATCCAGCAACACCTGCTCCATGATGGTCCGCAGGCCACGCGCGCCGGTTTTTCGTTCCATCGCCTTGCGTGCGATGGCGGATAGCGCATCGGATCTGAATTCCAGTTCGCAATCTTCCATTTCGAACAGCCGGTGATACTGTTTAACCAGGGCATTCTTGGGCTCTGTCAGAATACGTACCAGCGCCTCTTCATCCAGCTCCTCCAGCGTCGCCACTACGGGCAACCGTCCCACAAACTCGGGAATCAGCCCGTACTGGATCAGGTCCTCGGGTTCGACGCTGGTCAGGATCTCACCGACCTTGCGGGATACATCCTTGCTATGCACTTCCGCCGAGAAACCGATCCCGCCCTTCTCGGAGCGGTTGCGAATAACCTTATCAAGACCGGCAAAGGCGCCGCCGACCACGAACAGGATATTAGAGGTATCCACTTGCAGAAATTCCTGCTGCGGGTGCTTGCGACCACCCTGCGGGGGAACCGACGCAACCGTCCCTTCAATCAGTTTCAAAAGCGCCTGCTGTACGCCTTCACCGGACACATCCCGGGTAATGGAGGGATTGTCGGATTTGCGTGAAATCTTGTCGATCTCATCAATATAGACAATACCGGTCTGCGCCTTCTCAACATCGTAATCGCACTTCTGCAGCAACTTCTGGATGATGTTCTCCACATCCTCGCCCACATAACCGGCCTCGGTAAGGGTAGTGGCATCGGCGATGGTGAAAGGCACGTTAAGCATGCGCGCAAGCGTCTCAGCCAACAGGGTCTTGCCGGAACCGGTCGGGCCTATCAGCAGAATATTACTCTTGGCGATCTCGATATCGTCCTTGTTTTTGCTGGTATCAAGCCGCTTGTAGTGATTGTACACCGCGACCGAAAGCACCTTCTTGGCACGCGCCTGACCAATCACATACTGATCGAGCAATGCGCTCAGTTCGTGGGGTTTAGGCAGCTTTCCGGAGGCCTCGACACTGCCCTCCTGCATCTCCTCACGAATGATGTCATTACATAACTCTACACACTCGTCACAGATGAATACCGATGGGCCGGCAATAAGTTTGCGAACTTCATGCTGACTCTTTCCGCAGAACGAGCAATAAAGCAACTTGCCGTCATCGCCTCTTGTCTTGTCATTACCCATGAAGCCATCCTCTCGGTATTTCAGTCATACTTAATGTATAAGACTGATCGAACTCCATTACAACCCCCAACACACCGTCACGCCTGATTAAACACGCTGAACCGACAGTGAAAAATATGCATATTTCCATTTAAAAACAGCATATGACACGAATACAATTACTCGCTGGAAGCACCAGCAGGGCGGCGGCTCAGTACCTTATCGATCAGTCCATAGGAAACCGCATCCTCACCGCTCATAAAGTTATCCCGATCGGTATCCTTGGAAATGGTCTCGAGCGACTGCCCGGTGTGACTAGCCATGATATGGTTCAATTTGTCGCGCATCAGAAGAATCTCTTTGGCATGGATCTCGATATCCGTAGCCTGTCCCTGAAAGCCTCCCAGTGGCTGGTGGATCATCATCCGGGAGTTCGGCAGACAGTAGCGCTTGCCCTTTTCTCCGCCCGTCAATAACAACGCGCCCATACTCGCCGCCTGGCCGATGCACATGGTGCTGATATGGGGTTTGACAAACTGCATGGTGTCGTAAATTGCCAGGCCGGCACTCACCGAACCACCCGGGGAGTTGATGTAGATATGGATATCCTTGTCCGGATTCTCCGATTCCAGGAAGAGCAACTGGGCCACGATCAGGTTGGCCATATTGTCTTCCACCTGGCCAACCAGGAAGATAACGCGCTCCTTGAGCAGTCGAGAATAGATATCGTAGGAACGTTCTCCCCGCGCGGTCTGTTCGACCACCATCGGGATCAGCCCCAGATTGGTTGTATCCAGTCCACCCATATTTCTTATATCGGTCATGCTCAATTGATCCTTTAACCTGCCCTTATTCGCCGGCCGCTTCGCTCTCCGGCGCCTGTGGATTCATCACCTCGTCAAAACCTTTTACTGCATCCTCGACCTTGACCTGATCCAGGACCCAATCCACCACCTGATCTTCAAGAACCAGGTTCTGAATGCCAGAGAGCTGCTCCTTGTTACTGTAGTAGTAATCGATCACCTGCTGGGGATCTTCGTAGGACTGGGCAAACTGCTCAATCTTTTGGCGCACGCGCGCCTCATCCAGCTCAATATTATTACTGCTGAGAACCTCGGCAATGATCAGCCCAAGGGTAACACGTTTTTTTGCCTGATCCTCAAACAGCTCCACCGGCAGGTTGATATTGTTACCCTGACCACCCTGGGCCAGGTTTGCCTTGGTCTGTTGCAGCAATACCTGTGCTTCACGTTTGACCAGCGCCTTTGGCACTTCAAGATCGTTGACCTGCAGCAACGCATCCATTGCCTGCTCTTTGAGCAGACCGCGAACCTTGTCCTCCAGTTCACGAGTCATATTGGCGCGGATCTCTTTATAGAATCCATCAACACCCTCTTCGGAAATACCAAAGGCCTTGATGAAATCCTCATCCACCTCCGGCAGTACCGCTTCGGAAACCTTGATCACTTCCACCTCGAACGTGGCGGGCTTTCCGGCCAGCTTCTCGGCGTGATAATTCTCGGGAAAGGTCAGTTCCAGGGTACGCGTCTCGCCGGCTTTGGCGCCGATCAATCCCTCCTCGAAACCTTCGATCATGCCCTTTGAGCCCAGCTCCAGCGGAATAGCGTCAGCCGACCCGCCCTCAAAGGCTTCACCGTCAATGTAGCCTTTGAAATTGATGGTGATCTGATCACCCTCCTGCGCCGTACGCTCCACCTCATTCCAGGTAATCCGCTGTTTCCGCAGTTTTTCGACCATCTCATTCAGGTCTGCATCGGTCACTTCAACCACCGGACGCTTGACCGTCACGTCACTCAAGGGATTGAGTACCACCTCGGGCATCACTTCAAAAACCGCCACGTAGGCCATCCCTTCATCGGCACCTTTGTCTACCGGTTCAATGGCAGGCTCTCCGGCAGGATTCAGCTTCTCCTGCATCAGGGCTTCAAAATAGCTGGACTGCACCAGATCGCCAAACACTTCCTGCTTGGCATCAGTGGAAAAACGCTTGCGAACGACCGACAGAGGCACCTTGCCCGGGCGAAAGCCATCCAGCCTGACGGTCCGTGCAATATCTTTCAGCCGTTTTTCCACTGCCTGATTTACCTTCTCGGCAGGCAGTTCAACTGTCATACGACGCTCAAGCCCTTCACTCGATTCAACCGAAACTTGCATGAAAACCTCTTCTGGCAACGTCTGCCGCCATTCCTCTGTCTATAGTTAAAAGTGGTCATCGGTATAGGCGATAACCGAAAGTCAGCCGGTCCGGAGTGCTGTACCCGAGCCGCGCCAATGCAACCTGGCGGCCTGTTGGAATACTTCAGGACATTTACACTAACCCCAGGTAAATCAAATTATTAGATAACTTCAGCCGGGGTCGAAATGCACGCCACCGCTTGCAAATAAGCCGGCTATTGTACCTAAAAACAGCCTATATTAAAGCGTATTTTAATGACCAGGCTGGATCCTGTCTGAAAAAACCAAGCCCCCAGCCGGAGAAGTGAAAGCCATGCTCAGGTAGGTGATACAACTTGCTATGCGTCTGATCAGGTGCAACGCTCCAGAGAAAGCGACTGAAATAGAGAGTGGTGCCGTCCGGGAGACTTGAACTCCCACACCTTGCGGTACCAGAACCTAAATCTGGCGTGTCTACCAATTCCACCAGGACGGCGCGTGGGGGCTGATTATAGAGAGGCCGTCCGGGAAAGGTCAATTCGTCAAGCCTTTGGTAGTTTAATCTCGCGGCTGAAGCGGCGCACGCCGGCCATGTGCGCCACCAAACTCCACTTTTGCGATGCCAACCCGCACCGGATCCTGTGTGGATCTTCCGCTCAATGCGGGTTGCGGCTATCGATTCCCCGCTCCAGCTCCCCGCTCTTGCGCAGCTCTCGCTTGAGAATCTTTCCGGCGGCGTTCTTCGGCAGGCTCGAACACAATTCGACCTTTCTCGGCACTTCATGGCGTCCTAGGTTATCCCGGCAGTAACTTCGAATAGCGGCGGCGGTGAGCGGCTGATCCTCCTTCAAGACCACGTAGGCCACGGGGATCTCCCCGTGCAGTTCACTCGGTTCGCCAATCACCGCGGCTTCCAGAATGGCCGGATGGGCATAGAGCAACTCCTCCACCATGCGCGGATAGACGTTCATGCCGTTCACGATAATCATGTCCTTTTTGCGATCCACAATATAGACATAGCCATCGCCATCCTTGTAACCGAGATCCCCGGTTCTGACCCATTCGCCAAAGAAACTCTCGGCCGTCGCCTCGGGCAGATTCCAGTAACCCTTCATCACATTGGGCCCCTTGACACAGATCTCGCCGATGCTGTCGACACCGAGCAATCTGCCATCATCATCATAAATCTCCATCTCCACATCCGGTACAGGCAGCCCGACCGAGGCGAGTTTACGCACTCCGTCCACCGGGTTGACACAGGTGACGGGAGAACACTCGGTCGGCCCGTCCCCTTCACACACCGGCACGCCGAAGCGCTCCTCAAACTGGCGCATGATCGCCTCCGGCATGGCGGCACCACCGGAGACGCAGAAACGGATGCTCGCCCAGCGCCTGACCTGCTCTTCCGGCAGGCGCAACAGCACGTTATACATGCTGGGAACACCGAGAAACACCGTGGCGCCCACCGCCTCGATCAGTTCCGAGACCAGCACCGGATCGAACTTCGGTACCGGCGCCAGACTGAATCCATGCAACAGAGGTGTCAGGGTCCCGACAGTAGCGGCAAAGGAGTGGAACATGGGCAACACCACCAGCAGCCGATCCTCACCCGCCCGCAACTGCAGGGCGGCCTTGACGCTACAGGTATTGGAAACCAGGTTACGGTGGGTCAGCATAGCGCCCTTGGGATGACCGGTGGTTCCCGAGGTGTAAAGAATCGCTGCCAGATCTTCATCCGGATCAAGCACCGGCCGGGGTGTCGGGGCGCCGCTCCGACAGAGTGCCGCAAAATCCAGATCCTGCGGATTGGCGTCTTCACCACCGATACAGACGGCAAAACCCAGCGTTGCCAGCTCATCACGAAAGGCCGCAACGCTCGCCGCCATCAGCTGATGATAGATCAGGCCAGTGACCCCGGCATCCCGCAGAATATAGAGAATCTCACGTGGATTGAGCAACAGATTGACCGGGACTACCACCGCGCCCGCCTTGACGATGCCGGTGTAGGCGATGGCAAACTCAGCCGAGTTGACGCAATAGAGGGCGATACGGTCGCCCTTGCCGACACCCTGTTCTACCAGTGCCGCGGCGACCGCGTCGGACTGCCGATTGACCTCGAAAAAAGTGACGGTGCTGTCCGCGAACAGTATGGCCGGCTGATCACCATACCGCTGGGCGGTTGAGCGCATCATCTCCGGAATGGAAGGGTTCGCGGCTGCTGTCATGTCCTGTCTTCATGCTGCTGAGAGATAGCGCAGGATAAAACCTGACATGGCCTGATGCAATGGAGTCTATTATCCGGCTCATCCCTGAAGCCGGACAAGGAGTTGGATCAGATCACCTTGGAGAAGTTTTTCTGCTGCACACCGGCCGACAGATAGCGGTCGAAGGCCATGCAGATATTGCGGATCAGCAGCCGGCCACGGGGCAGCACCTTGACCCCCTCTTCATTCATGGCGATCAACCCGTCGGAGACCATTCCAGGCAGGCGTGCCAGTTCAGCGGCGAAGTAGTCGGTGAAGCGAATGCCCCACGCCTGCTCCACCGCGGAGAAGTCCAGCACGAAGTTGCAGATCAGGCGGGTGATCACGTCGCGCCGGATCAGATCATCCGCGGTCAGTTCGATGCCCCGGAACACCGCCAGTTTGCCGGTATCGATGGCACCATAATATTCGTCCAGGCCACGCGCGTTCTGGCTGTAGGTGTTGCCGACCATGCCGATCGAGGTGACACCGATGGCCACCAGATCGCAATCGGAGTGGGTGGAGTAACCCTGGAAATTGCGATACAGGGTCCCTTCCCGCTGTGCCACGGCCAGTTCATCGTCCGGGCGGGCAAAGTGGTCCATGCCGATGTAGACGTAGCCGGCACTGGTGAGATGGTCGATGGTCATCTGCAGGATATCCAGCTTCACCTGGGCGGTCGGAAGATTCTGGGCGTGGATGCGCCGCTGCGGTTTGAACAACTCCGGCAGGTGGGCGTAATTGAACACCGAGAGACGGTCCGGGCCCACTTCGATCACCCGGTCCAGGGTCCTGGTGAAGCTCTCCACGGTCTGAAACGGCAGGCCGTAGATGAGATCGATACTGACCGAGCGGAAACGGTTGTCGCGGGCCGCCTCCAGCACCGCCAGGGTTTCGGCCTCGGACTGAATCCGGTTCACCGCCCTCTGCACCCGGTCATCCAGATCCTGGACGCCGAGACTGAGGCGGTTGAAGCCCACCTCGCGCAGGGTGCGGATGGTCTCCGCCGTCGCCTCGCGCGGGTCGATTTCGATCGAATACTCACCCTTGTCGTCATCCGCCAGGGTGAAGTGCTCACCGGTGACGCGCATCAGCTCCTGCATCTCCTGATGACTGATGAAAGTGGGCGTGCCCCCGCCCCAGTGCAGCTGCTCCACCACCCGGCTCTTGTCAAAGATCGACCCCTGCATGGCAATCTCTTTGTGCACACGGTCCAGATAGGTGGCCGCCATGCTGCGGTCCTTGGTGGCGATCTTGTTGCAGGCGCAGTAGAAGCAGATGGTGTCGCAGAACGGGATATGAAAATAGAGCGAAAGCGGCCCGCCCTGCTCATTGGTGGCCACTGCCGCTTTCCGGTATTCCGCCTCGCCGAAACCCTCATGGAACTGCGGGGCGGTGGGATAGGAGGTGTACCTGGGTCCGGAGTAGTCGTACTTGTTGATCAGGTCCAGATCAAAAACCAGTGATTGATCCATGCTTAATCCTCGCTCACATCGAGTCCCCGGCGATGGGTCTCGTTGATCTGTTGCAGAAGTATATGAAAGGGAATTTCGTCGCCATGGCGATTGGCCACCTCGATAAAAGGCAGATCCTCACGTCCAAAGGCGTAGGTGCCGTTGCACATGGCGTCGTAAAGCTGGTCGATGCCCCGCTCCAGCGGCTCAAGATAGGCAGGGAAGGTGGCCATCTCTTCCATCTCGTACAGCAGGCACTCTTTCAGATCACCCACTTCGAACTTGGCCTGCTTGACCCACTCCGCATACTCTTGCGCCGTGCGCGCACGTTGTATTGCCATGTTATTGCCTATCCTTCATCAAACAGATCCTGATATTCATTGAGTTGCTCGGCGGTGAGCAGGAAAACCCCGTGACCGCCGCGTTCAAAGTCGAGCCAGAGGAAGGGTACATCGGGAAAACGCTCGCCCAGGGCGTATTCGCTGTTGCCCACTTCGACCACCAGAATACCCTCCGGTTCGAGATAATCGGCCGCCTCCCGAAGGATACGGCTGACGATATCCAGTCCGTCCTCTCCCGCCGCCAGTCCCAGGGCCGGCTCCCGGTGGTACTCATCGGGCAGGCTCTTCATCTCCTCCAGACTGACGTAGGGGGGATTACTGACGATGATGTCGTAATGGCGCCCACGCAGGCCGTCGAACAGGTCGGAACGGATCGCCTCCACCCGGCCCTCCAGGTTGTGGCGTTCGATATTGATCGCCGCCACTTCCAGGGCCTCCGCCGAAATGTCCACCGCATCCACATCCGCCTCTTCAAAGGCGCAGGCGCAGGCGATGGCGATACAACCACTGCCGGTACAGAGATCCAGCACCCGGCTCACCGTCTCCGGCTGAATCCAGGGCTCGAAATGGGCCTCTATCAGCTCGGCAATGGGTGAACGCGGCACCAGCACCTGGTCATTGATATAAAAATCCAGCCCGGCAAAGGTTGCCTCGTGGATCAGGTAGGCGGTGGGTATGCGCCGGATAATGCGTTCCTGAAACAGGTCATACACCCGCGCCTGCTCATCCGGGGTCAGGCGCGCATCCAGGTAGGCCGGGGGCAGGTCCCGTGGCAGGTAGAGCGCATGCAGCGTCAGCCTGATCGCCTCATCGAAGGGATTGTCCGTCCCATGACCGTAATAGAGCCCGGCCTCGGTGAACCGACTGGCACCCCAGCGGATAAAATCCCTCAGGGTATTCAGATTTTCGATCGCATCAATCATGTATCGGCCGCCACAAGAAGAGCGTGAATGATAGCCTATTTGGTTTCCCCCTGGAAACGACCCGCCCATTGGGGCAGATGGGCAATCCGGCTTTTTATCAACCCATGTGGTCTTTTATGATGGCTGTTGTAAGCTGTACAGACCGAACGAGCCATACCAGCCAGCCAACATGAAACTGTTCAGGATGCTTAAAACCCAGATCGCCGCGGCACTGGTGCTAATCATGCTCCTGTTTGGAACCACTTTCACATTGAGTACGGTTGCCCTGAGTGAGCAGCAGCGCTACAACATCCTGCTGAACATCACCTCCCGGCTTAAGCAGACGGCACAAAGCCTGGTATCCCTAGGCATGAATTACGCAATGAACATCCCCCGGGACAGCAACAGTTATGAACGAGATATAAAGCTTTACTATCGCGGGATGCTCGGTCAGATCGAGATGATCGACACCATCACCAACAGTTTCATGATAGCCGATTTCTCTCCGGAACTGACCGAAATCGGTGACTCTTTTCGACCTGACCTGGCACCGGCAACAGTACAGGCAGTATCCACCGTCGAGGAGATCTGGAACGATTTTCGCGCTGGCATCATGGATGCCCTGGGCACCGATAGCGATCTGCCGAACCTGAATGAAGCGGCGGACTATATTGTTCATTACAACGCACCGCTGACCGCCTCCATCGATATCCTGCTCACCAAGATACAACAACAGACCGAACAGCGACTGAACCAGGTATACCAGCTGAATATCAGCCTGTTATTTGCCGCAGTATTGATCACCATCGGCGTATTTGCCTGGTTCTTCCTGGCCGTGTTGAAACCTCTGCGCTATGCCGTGAATGGTTTTCAGAAAGTCGCCCAGGGTGATTTCGGCTATCAGGTGGCGACGACCGGCGACAATGAACTGGCCCTGATAACCCGTGCTTTCAACATCCTTTCACTACGACTCCATACCCTGTTCCGCCTGATTGACCAGATACAACAAGGTTCGGATCTGAATGAGACACTCGGTTTTGTCGCCAGGGAGTTCGCTACCCTGCTGCCGCTGGACTGGGTCGGAGCACTGTTCGTTGCCGCTGACAATAACACCATGATACTGGAGGGGAGTTACCGAAACGGACAACCGGAGATTACCGGGAGAAATCGCTACCGCCTGAAAAATACCCTGCTGCTCAAGGCACTGGAATCGGGCGAACCCCTGCATATACCCGACATGTCGTCGACTGTAAAAAATCCCGACTTCGAGTTTCTTAACCATCTGATTTCAGAGGGGATCAGGGACGCCATTTTCCTGCCCATCACCGACGTCAGCCCAATCCCCGGCATTCTGGCATTCGGCACCTGCGAGGCGGACGCCTATACGCCGGAGCATCTGGAACTGCTGACCAACATTGCCGGACTGGTGACGCACAGTTTCGGCAAGACTCTAAAACTGACGGAACACGCCAGACTGGCCACCATTGGCAGTTTTGCCTCCGGTATCACCCATGAAATCCGCAGCCCGCTCTCCACGATCAGCATGGCACTGGACTATTTCCAGGGTCTGGAACTGCCAGGTCCGGCCAGCAAAAGACTGCAATTAGCCCGGACAGAGGCGGCCCGGATGGCGCGACTGCTGGAGGAGATTCTGCTATATGCAAAGCCACTTCAACTTCGCCTGGAGGTGATTGACATCCGGCAGATGCTTGGTCATCTGCTCGAAACACATCGGGAAATCGCGCAGAAAAAGCGGCAGCGATTTGAATGGGTTGCACCAGACACCGAATTGAAACTGCTTGGCGATAAGGACCGGTTAACTCAGGTTTTTCTCAACCTGGCCGAAAATGCCAGCGACGCCGCCGCCGAGGGGGAGATCATCTGCTGGCACCTGAATCAGAACGCGGCCAGCCACTCCCTGGAGATCCGTATCACAAACCCCGGGGATCCGATCCCGGAAGCCGATCTAGCCCAACTGTTCGATCCCTTCTTTACCACCAAGTCGCACGGAACCGGCCTTGGACTCAGTATCGTAAAACGCATTATCGAGGCGCACGGGGGTGAAATAACCATCACTTCCAGTCAACTTCAGGGCACCACGGTCAGGCTGCTGATGCCGCAGGCATAGATACGCGGCGGCGGCCTCAGCAGTTGACCCATCGCCGAATAAAGAAGGCCATCAATAGAGATGGCCTTCTTTGTACACAACAGGGAAATCCTTAAACCTGAATCAGGCGGCGGCGGTAGTACCCGCGCGCGGCATGATCGGCTCCTTGTGCTGCTTCTTCCGGCAACCCTGTTCCTTCAGGCCGCCACGCTCAACCAGTTCGGCCAGAGTAATGCTCTGCAGGAAAGAGAATATTTCATTGCTCAGATCATCCCAGAGATTATGGGTCAGGCAACGCTTACCATCCTGGCAGTCACGACTACCCCCACAGCGGGTGAACTCGACCCACTCATCAACTGCACAGATAATGTCCGCAATGGATATCTCATCCGCTTCCCGCCCCAGATAGTAGCCACCACCCGGTCCACGCACGCCTTTGACCAGTTGCTTGCCGCGCAGGGCGGCAAACAACTGCTCAAGATAAGAGAGCGATATACCCTGGGTTTCAGAAATTTCAGCCAGCGTAACCGGCCCGTCATTGCCATTCAGGGTAAGGTCCAGCATTGCGGTGACGGCGTAGCGCCCTTTGGTCGACAGTCTCATAATTTCAATTCCCTTGGTGAATAATTACCCACTTCTTTACTTGGTTATAAAACTATCATTTCCCTATGGAAATTGTCAACATTTATTGGATCGGCTCCAGATAAAAAGCGGGTCGCATGAAAACGGAACTGATTTTTATCGTAAAAACATGGATTTAAAATTTAAAACAATTTAGGGGAAAGGAGGCTGAAGCGATACAGCCACCCAGATTCAGGAGTCTCTGCCGATCTTCAGACAGGCAACAGATTCTCCTGGGCAGGCGCGGTTGTCGTGTGCTCAGGCAGGAAGCAGTGCCCTTCCCGTACCGAATAAGAGAGCCACTTGGAGAGAAACAGGCTGATTTTCCACTTCTGTTCAAGGGTCGGATAGATACCCCTGTGGCTCAGTGAAACCAACTGCTGCTTGAGGCTTAGCACCTCCGCCTGGCGTGAGTCATGATAGATTCTGATAATTGCATCGGGATCAGGATATTGCCTCGATCCATGGGAAAAATAGTATGTCAGATGGAGCAGGCTGGTATAGGGAGTCTGCTCCAGAACCTCCAGGTAGAGGTCGACTTTTTGCTCCAGGCGTGAACGATAGCCGCCCTGCAGCGTCCGCATATCGGGCGCCAATCGCATCAGATAGCGATAGTTCTCCTCACACAGGTCCATCAGCCAGCCAACGGTCGGCTTTCCTGACAACAGTGTTTTCAAATCCCATGGATAATCGGCTCTGCGTCGCACTTTTACCCCTGTTACATTGCATGACTGATGTGACTACTCCCTGTATCGGCCCCGTTCAACGATACTGAAACCGGCCGGGTCACCCTATCCACAAGTGCATTCCGTACTCATTGGCGCCCACCATAAATAGGGAAGGCCGGCATTAAGCCGGCCTCAAGCATACACCAGAATGACGCGCTCCGATCAGGAGTTCTCGTTTTCCATCTGCTTTTTAACCTCGGCCATATCCAGTTCACCCGCCTTCTGCAGGAGATCACGAAACCCGCTCTCCGGCAAGGCACCGGCCTGGCTGAAAATAATCACCTGATCACGGAATATCATCAGGGTGGGAATGGAACGAATCTGGAAATGCCCGGCAATCTCCTGCTCATCTTCGGTATTCACCTTGGCAAATACGATATCAGGATGGTCTTCGGAAACTTTTTCGTAGGTTGGCGCAAACGAACGGCAGGGGCCACACCAGGGGGCCCAGAAATCGACAATGACAAAGTCATTCTGGGTTACCGTCTGTTCAAAATTCTCTTTGGTCAGTTCTACCACAGCCACGGGAAGATCCTCTTAGACTAAAATTCATTAGTGCAACACTATATCATCACTTTCTAATGAATTCTATTTTTGTCCCGGGGTTACTCGCTTCCGCCTCCCCTGTACCTTGCGGATTAACGACCTCCCAGGACGAAAAAAGCCGGGTGAATCCCGGCTTCTCTCGTATACCGGAGGCCGAATCAATCCAGTGCGGCAAAGATGCTGTCGCGAATCTGCTCCACGCTGCCGACACCGGCAATCTTGTGATGCACGGGCGAGCCACTCTGGCCACTGGCGGCCCAGCTGGAGTAGAAGTCGATCAGCGGCTCGGTCTGATCATGGTACACCTTGAGACGCGCCTTCACGGTCTCTTCCTGATCATCATCCCGCTGGATCAGCGGCTCACCCGTGACATCGTCCTTGCCCGCCTCCTTGGGTGGATTGAAGGTGACGTGATAAGTGCGGCCCGAGGCAAGGTGCACGCGACGCCCGGACATGCGCTTGATGATCTCTTCATCGGGGACATCAATCTCCACCACGGCATCCACCAGCACACCGGCATCCCTGAGCGCTTCCGCCTGGGGTATGGTGCGGGGAAAACCGTCAAACAGAAAACCGTTTTTACAATCGTCTTCAGTGATCCGCTCTTTGACCATGCCCATGATGATGTCGTCGGAGACCAGTCCACCCTCATCCATGATCTTCTTGGCTGCCTTGCCCAGTTCCGTACCGGCCTTGACGTGGGCACGCAACATGTCGCCGGTAGAGATCTGCGGAATGTTGTAACGCTCCTTGATGTAGTTGGCCTGGGTGCCTTTTCCCGCGCCGGGACCGCCTAGCAGAATCACTCGCATTAAAATACTCCTCAAAGAATTGATATGATCTTTTATTGAATGGGCCGGAGTCTGACACAGCCCATCCACAATCACCATTCGAGTATGCAAATATATGAATATAAAAGGCTTATGTTGCAGTTGCACATAAACGTGCAAACCCTACGCGTTCCCACGCAGAGCGTGGGAACGAGGGCCAAACCGCAACAGCTCAGCCGATGCGGGTTTTTTATTCCGTAGCGGACTGAATCAGGCCGACAAGCTCAACATCAGCTTGTTGAGCCGGTGCACAAAGGCGGCCGGATCCTCCAGTTGCCCGCCCTCTGCCAGGGTCGCCTGATCGAGCAGTACCCGGGAGAGATCGGCAAAACGATCCTCGTCCGGCTCCTGGTCCATCCTCTCCACCAGCGGGTGCTTGAGATTCAGCTCCAGGATCGGCTTGGTCTGGGGAGCCGCCTGCCCCAACTGTTTCAAGACACGCTGCAGGTTGGCCCCCATGTCGTGCTCATCAGCCACCAGGCAGGCGGGAGACTCGGTCAGGCGACTGCTGACCCGCACCTCTTTCACATCCTCGCCCAGTACCGTCTTGACCCGTTCCAGCAGGCCCTTGTGCTCCTCGGCCTCTTTCTCCAGGGCCTCCTTGTCCTCCATCTCGCCCAGGTCGAGTTGACCCTTGGCCACAGATTGCAACGGCTTGCCCTTGTACTCGTTCAGGTGGGAGACCAGCCACTCGTCCACCCGATCGGTGAGCAACAGCACTTCCACATCCTTGGTATTGAACACCTCCAGGTGCGGGCTGTGACGGGCCGCGGCATAGCTGTCCGCGGTGATGTAATAGATCTTCTCCTGCTGCTCCTGCATCCGCTCCAGATACTGGTCCAGCGAAACCGTCTCTTCCTTTCCTTCCGACTTGGTGGAGGCGAAGCGCAGCAGGCCGGCAATCTTCTCCTTGTTGGTGAAATCTTCCGCCGGCCCCTCCTTCATCACCCGGCCGAACTCTTTCCAGAACTTCTGGTATTTCTCCGCGTCATCCTTGGCCATTTTTTCCAGCAATCCCAGGATTCGCTTGGTGCTGGCGGTGCGGATACTGTCGATCTTCTTGTTGTGCTGCAGCAGTTCCCGGGAGACATTCAGCGGCAGGTCATCGGAATCCACCACGCCCTTCACGAAGCGCAGGTAGTGCGGCATCAGTTTCTCCGCCTCATCCATGATGAACACCCGCCGCACATAGAGCTTCACCCCATGCTTCTGGTCGCGCTCCCAGAGATCAAAGGGTGCGCGGCCAGGAATATACATCAGCGAGGTGTACTCATTCTTGCCCTCGACCCGGTTATGCACCTGGTCCAGCGGCGCCTCGAAATCGTGCGCGATGTGTTTGTAAAATTCGTCATACTCTTCCTGGCTGATATCCGCCTTGTTGCGCATCCACAGCGCCGTGCCCTTGTTGACCTGTTCCCACTCAGGTTCCGGCCGCTCTTCCTCTTCCTGACCGAAATGCTCCTTGAGCATCTCAATCGGAATGGAGATGTGATCGGAGAATTTGCTGACAATACTGCGCAGGCGGTAGCCATCAAGAAATTCGTTCTCGTCCTCGTTCAGATGCAGGGTAATACAGGTTCCCCGCCCCGGCTTTTCGATGGTTTCGATGCTGTAGGCGCCTTCACCGGTGGATTCCCAGCGTACGCCATGCTCCGCGCCCAGACCGGCCCGGCGGGTCTCCAGGGTTACCTTATCGGCAACGATAAAGGCCGAGTAGAAACCGACACCAAACTGACCGATCAACTGGCTCTGGCTTGCGGAGTCATCCCCCTTACTGCCCAGCGCCTCCAGAAACTTCTTGGTGCCGGAATTAGCAATGGTGCCGATGGTCTCGGTCACTTCCTGGCGACTCATGCCGATACCGTTATCTTCAATCGTGACCGTACGGCGCTCCTTGTCCACGGAGACCCGGATATTGAGAGTGGGATCGCCTTCATACAGCGCATCATCCGTGAGGGCCTCGAACCGGAGTTTCTCCGCAGCATCGGACGCATTGGAAATCAACTCCCGCAGGAAGATCTCCTTGTTACTGTACAGGGAGCGAATCACCAGGTTGAGAACCTGGCTGACCTCTGCCTGAAACTCCAATGTCTCTTTATGCGCATCGACTGTCATGGTGTTGCCGCCTCCGATTTCATTTCAAATAGATCGATTTGTTCAGTTTACCGCCACTAACCCCTTAAAATTGGCAGGGATTTTGGCCATCGACTGATAGTGAGGGTCAACCGGTGAATTTCAAGAAAAATGGCGAAGATTCACCTGAATGCATATCCGGTCGCCGTTTAATTCGACAGATGGGGGTTCCAGCTGCCCGGTTGAACCCTGCCAGGCTCACTGCCCCCCATTTTGTTTGCAAAATATGACAAAATCCGTACACTTCAGCCCCACCTGAAGCGAGTCGTGTTTTGACGCTGTGGCGGGTCGCCAATCGACCACAGCTCGACGCCCTGGCGCCCATTACTGAAGAACGGCACTGCACCCGACACCAGCCGGACCACCACCGCCATGCTCAAGCGTCTGCTCTTCACCGTTATCGTCGCCTATGGTGCCTACACCACCTACACTGCCCGTCCCATAAAACATGATCCGGGGATATTGGTCAACGAGACCCCAAATCAGCGTGAAATTGCCGCCGCCACCCCTTTTGCCTATAAAGGCTATCAGGTAACGCCGCTGGCTGAATTCAGCCTGGAAGCGAGAATACTGGGTACAGAACGCTACACCCTGGGCAGAGAGTCCGATCTCTCACCCGTTGATCTGGCACTGGGCTGGGGCCCGATGTCCGACAGTGCTGTCACCTCCCGGCTTTCAATCCGTCAAAGCGGCCGCTTCTATCACTGGTCCGCATCGCGATTGCCGATCCCGAAACAGGCCATCGTCAGCCACTCGGCAAACATGCATATGGTGCCGGCTGATACACAGATAGAGAAGACGTTAAAAAGCCTCCGGGAGGGCGAGATTGTCCACCTGGCAGGTTACCTGATCCGGGCGGATGCCGCCGACGGCTGGCACTGGGTGAGCTCACTGACCCGGGATGACAGCGGCAACGGCGCCTGCGAACTGGTATGGGTCAGGGAGATCAACCGGCGCACGGCAACGCTATAAAGTTTTATGTTTGCAGCAATTTACCGAGGAAGATCATGAACAACTATGTCCAATGGCTGAGTGAACTGGGGATGGACGACGTCGAGCATGTCGGCGGCAAAAATGCCTCCCTGGGTGAAATGATCCAGAACCTGTCCAGTCTTGGGGTGCGGGTGCCGGGTGGTTTTGCCACGACTGCCCATGCCTATCGGGAGTACCTCGCCACCGACGGTCTGGACGATCGCATTAATGAGGCATTGGACAGTCTCGATGTGGATAATGTGCGAGCCCTGGCCGAGACCGGCGCCCGGATCCGCCAGTGGATCATGGACACCCCCTTTCAGCCGGCCCTGAACGACGCCATTGACCAGGCATACGCTGCATTAATTAAGGAATACGGTGAAGAGGTCACCTGGGCCGTCCGCTCTTCGGCCACCGCCGAGGATCTGCCGGACGCCTCATTTGCCGGTCAGCAGGAGACTTTTCTGAATGTCTCCGGCCTGGACAATATCAAGCGCCAGATTCACGAAGTGTTCGCCTCCCTGTTCAATGACCGGGCCATCGCCTACCGTGAACACCAGGGCTTTGAACACTCGCTGGTCGCCCTCTCCGCAGGCATCCAGCAGATGATCCGTTCAGACATCGGCGCCTCCGGCGTGATGTTCACCCTGGATACCGAATCCGGCTTTCGTGACGCGGTCTTCATAACCTCCAGCTATGGACTGGGCGAAATGGTGGTACAGGGCGCAGTCAACCCCGACGAGTTCTATGTCCACAAACCCACCCTGGAGGCCGGCCGACCGGCCGTGATCCGCCGCAACGTGGGCGGCAAGGCGATCAAGATGGTCTACAACCCGGGCGGCAAAAGTCCGGTCAAGATCATTGACGTGGAAGAGCGGGAGCGCCACCTGTTCTCCATCACCGACGCCGAGGCCGAAGAGCTGGCACGCCAGGCTCTCACCATCGAAAAGCACTACCAGCGCCCGATGGATATCGAGTGGGCCCGGGACGGCATCGATGGAAAACTTTATATCGTTCAGGCCCGGCCCGAGACCGTGCAGAGCCGCAGCGGCAATGTCATGGAACGCTACGAGCTGAAAGCCAAGGGTCAGGTATTGGCCGAAGGCCGCTCCATCGGTTCACGTATCGGCGCCGGTACCGCCAGGGTAGTCATGAGCCTGGATGACATGGAGCATGTCCAGCCGGGTGACGTACTGGTCACCGACATGACCGACCCGGACTGGGAGCCGATCATGAAGCGCGCCGCGGCGATCGTCACCAACCGGGGCGGACGCACCTGTCATGCCGCCATTATCGCCCGCGAACTGGGAGTGCCCGCCGTGGTGGGGTGCAATGACGCCACCCAACAGATCAAGGACGGACAGGCGGTAACCGTCTCCTGCGCCGAAGGTGATACCGGTTTCATCTATGACGGCCAGCTCGATTTCGAGTACAAGACCATCGAGCTGGATGCCATGCCGGAGATCCCCACCAAGATCATGATGAACGTGGGCAATCCGGACCGCGCCTTCGACTTTGCCAGTATCCCCAACGCCGGCATCGGTTTGGCCCGGCTGGAATTCATCATCAACAACATGATCGGCATCCATCCCCAGGCACTGCTCGAGTATGACAACCTGCCGGATGAGCTGAAGGCGGAGATCGAACCGCGTATTGCGGCCTACAAGAGCCCCACGGACTTCTATGTCAGCAAGATTGTCGAGGGCGTCTCCACCCTGGCCGCGGCCTTTCCCGGCCCGGTCATCGTGCGCATGTCCGATTTCAAATCCAACGAATACGCCAACCTGATCGGCGGCCCCCGCTATGAGCCGGAGGAGGAGAACCCGATGATCGGCTTCCGCGGCGCCTCCCGCTACCTCTCCAAGAGCTTCTCCCCCTGCTGGGAGATGGAGTGCCAGGCGCTGAAATATGTACGCGAGGAGATGGGGTTCAGCAATGTGGAGATCATGATCCCCTTCGTCCGCACCCTGGCCGAAGCGAAAGGTGTGGTGGAAGCCCTGGAAGCCAACGGCCTGAAACGGGGCGAAAACGGCCTGCGTCTGATCATGATGTGTGAACTCCCCTCCAATGCCGTACTGGCCGAGGAGTTCCTGGAGTACTTCGACGGCTTCTCCATCGGCTCCAACGACATGACCCAGCTCACCCTGGGCCTGGACCGGGACTCCAGCCTGATCGCCCACAGCTTCGACGAGCGCGACCCGGCGGTGATGAAGATGCTGAGCATGGCTATCTCCACCTGTCGCGCCAAGGGCAAGTACGTCGGCATCTGCGGCCAAGGCCCCTCGGACCATCCGGACCTGGCCAAATGGCTGCTGGAGCAGGGTATCAGCAGCATCTCGCTGAATCCCGACACCGTGATCGACACCTGGCTGTTCATGGCGGGACAAAGCGCGCAGTAACTATCTGATATTACTTATATTTAATAGACATAAAAGCGGGTTGAGTGGAATTACAGATGGAAAACACTTAGCCCGTTTTGTTTATCCCGTACAAAAAATCCGCCGGACGAACCAAGCGGACTTTATCTATTTCCAGCTATCTTCAGGCGGCCACACTCCAGCCGTCCTCTTTTTCCTCGGTGTTGAGGATTCCGTGTCTGGCGGGAGCGGCTCTATTTATATTAATACTTGTATAATTATATCAGTATAGATATAATTCATCCGTGAAAGAGATCGAATTCAAAGGACGGACACTGGAGGCCATCCGGAACTTTCCGGAAGAGGCGCGCCAGCAAACGGGGTATGAGTTGGATCGGGTGCAGCGCGGGCTGGAGCCGACAGACTGGAAGCCGATGAAATCGGTCGGCCTGGGGGTTAAAGAGATCCGGATCCGGACAGAGGATAGCACCTTCCGGGCCATTTACGTGGCCCGGTTCGGAAATACCGTCTACGTATTAAGCGCATTTCAGAAGAAGAGCCAAAAGACTCCAAAGAGCCATATCGATATGGCCAAACGGCACTATCAGGAGATAGAGAAATGAGTAAATATCAGAGCGTTTGGGATGCCATCAGTGACACCCCTGAAGAGGCAGCCAACATGAAGATGCGCTCCGCTTTGATGGTGGGCATTGTCCAGCGTGTTGAGGAGATGGAGGGCACCCAAGCTGAAAAAGCGGAGCGCTTCGGCCTGACTCAGCCCCGCCTGAACGACCTGCTCAAGGGCCGCATCGGCAAGTTCAGCCTGGATGCGCTAGTGAATCTGGCGGTCAGGGTGGGCATGAAGGTCGAGTTGGAGATTAAGGCGGCGTGAAACAATCGCCGCCCGGCCAGTTCAAGGTAGTCACGGACATCTTTTTCCCCTGGACGAGCAGTTCGCCATCCGAAATCGCACAACCGGTACCGGTATAGGCAGCAACGACAAGAACCTGTTGCAGGAAGAGAACCGTAGGATGCGCTGAATAAAGTGATGCGCATCAGGTTCCATCGATGCGGTTCGCTTCACTCACCACATCCTACCCGCCCGGTCCCGCCATCGGTGCCACCCAACCCTGTAATCTGAAAGGCTTTGATTCTCCGCCACAGCGTTTACAATGGGGCAAAATTCACACCGGGCAGAGACCTGCCAACCGCAAAACGGGAGCGTATGACTGTGGAAGAGAGAAATGTTGATGTGGCCATTATCGGCTCCGGCAGCGCCGGCCTCTATGCCCTGGGCCGGGTCAAGGCTGCACGGAAAAGCTTTGTCCTGATCAATGGCGGCGCACAGGGTACCACCTGTGCCCGGGTCGGCTGCATGCCTTCCAAGGCGCTGATCCAGATCGCCGAAGATTTCCACCGCTGCGGCATTCTCGGACGCTACGGTGTGGAGGGACACAAAGACCTGACCCTGGATGGCGAGGAGGCGATGGGCCATGTGCAGGATCTGCGAGACACCTTTGTGGACCGGGTCATCAGCAACAGCACCGCCAAGATGAGTGACGAGTTGTTCATCGAAGGCTATGCCCGCTTCCTGGAGCCTCACTTGCTGGAGGTGAATGATATCCGTATTCGGGCGGAGAAGATCATTATCGCCACCGGCTCGCGACCCATTATCCCCAAACCCTGGCAGGCGTTCGGTGATCGAATATTGACTACGGATACCCTGTTCGAGCTGGAAGCGTTGCCGGAGTCATTGGCCGTGATCGGCCTGGGCGTAATCGGCCTGGAGGTCGGTCAGTCGATGGCCCGTCTGGGCGTTGAAACCACCGGTTTCGACCAGCTGGAGAGCATCGGCGGGCTGGATGATCCGGAGGTTGCGAAGGTAGCGATCGAGATCATCGGCCGAGATTTCCCGCTTCATCTCGGCCACGCTGCGGAGATCAGCGAAGAGGGTGACAAGCTGCGTGTCACCGCCGGTGAACACTCGATACTGGTGGACAAGGTGCTGGCCAGCCTGGGCCGCCGCCCCAATCTGGATAACCTGCAGATCGAGAATGCCGGTATCGACCTGGGGGTGAAAACCATCCCCGCCTATAATCCTCAGACCATGCAGATCGGCGACAGCCATATCTTCCTGGCCGGCGATGTGAATGCGGAACGGCCATTGCTGCACGAAGCGGGTGACGAGGGCCGGATTGCCGGGCATAACGCCAGCAGTGACCGGATCCAGGCGTTTCAGCGCAAGACACCCCTGGCGATCAACTTTGTTGACCCGAACATCTGTCACGTCGGCAAACGCTGGTCCGAACTGAATCATGATCAAACAATGATCGGCGAGGTCAATATGGCGCCGGTCGGTCGTGCCCTGATTATGGGCAAGAACAAGGGCATCATCCGGGTCTATGCCGACAAGGCAAGCGGTAGACTGCTGGGCAGTGAGATGATCTGCGCCAAGGGCGAAAACCTGGCCCACCTGCTGGCCTGGTGCATCCAGCAGGAGCTGCGCGTGGGGGAACTGCTGCAGATGCCGTTCTATCACCCGGTGATTGAGGAGGCCCTGCAGGCGGCACTGTACGATCTATACGCCAAGGTGGAGGCGAAAAACAGCAGCCCCATCACCGAGTTGAAAACCGCGGAGTAATCGATAAACGGGACAGGGACGTCCGCTACCCCCTACCTCACACCCGATGTCACTCGGCCAGTCGCCTGAACTCTCCGATGACTACGTCATCCTTGAGCAGCTTGGCGGCACCGTTTTCACCCACTTGCAAAATAAACCGGATCCGGGTTTCGGTATCCTGCGGTGTGGTGCAATCCAGCTGAATTTCCCGGGCACTCCTGCCGCCCCAGAAGCAGTGATGGCTGTCACTGCCCGTTTTCGCATCGATCAGCTCAGCCCTCCCCTCGTAGTGGACCCTGATCTGGGAAAATGGCGCATCAACCGGCCCGGTGGCCTCCCAGTTACCCGCGCCAGGATGACCGGTGCAACCCGCCAAACCAACCCCGAGAAGAAGTACCAGCCCTGCAATTCTGATCTGCTGCATCATAATAAAATGGATCTTCAATCGTTACTTGTGAGTGGATTCCCGCTGTACTCGGGAGGCAAAATCCGCTTTTGCCACGGCATTATAAATCAGCGCCGGTCCGTTTGGGCAGAATACTCGCCCGGATCAGCGCCCATACGATCACTACCGGCATTCCAGGGATCCGCAGAAAGACGGGTGAGGGCGAGGCTCAAATATGCCACAATAGGGACGATTATCTAGTGTGACGAAACGGCTTGCCGCCGCCAGCGCAACACTTCTACACTCACCGCTACTCCAAACTCATACTGAAATTCACAGAAAGGTTATGGCACAGTACATCTATACAATGAATCGCGTCGGCAAGGTTGTGCCGCCAAAACGGGTAATTCTCCGTGACATCTCTCTCTCCTTTTTTCCCGGTGCCAAGATCGGCGTGCTGGGTCTGAACGGCGCGGGGAAATCGACCCTGCTGCGCATCATGGCCGGAATCGACACGGATATCGAGGGTGAAGCACGCCCACAGCCGGGTATTCATGTCGGTTACCTGCCGCAGGAACCGCAGCTCGATCCGGCCAAAGATGTGCGCGGCAACGTCGAAGAGGCGCTGAGTGATGTGGTGGAGGCGCTGGCCGAGCTGGACAAGGTGTACGCCGCCTATGCCGAACCGGATGCGGACTTCGATGCATTGGCTACCCGGCAGGCCAAACTGGAAGACCTGATCAACGCCAGGGATGGACACAATCTGGAGCGCACCCTGGAGATTGCAGCCGACGCCCTGCGGCTGCCGCCCTGGGATGCGGATGTGACCAAACTCTCCGGTGGTGAACGGCGCCGTGTGGCGCTGTGCAAGCTGCTGCTCTCCAAACCTGACATGCTGCTGCTGGACGAACCGACCAACCATCTGGACGCGGAATCGGTGGCCTGGCTGGAGCGCTTCCTGCACGACTACCCCGGCACCGTGGTGGCCGTCACCCATGACCGCTATTTCCTGGACAACGTGGCCGGCTGGATCCTGGAACTGGACCGCGGCCACGGCATCCCCTGGGAAGGTAACTACAGCTCCTGGCTGGAGCAGAAGGAGCAGCGCCTGGAGATGGAGCAGAAGCAGGAGGCGGCCCGCATCAAGAGCATGAAACACGAACTGGAGTGGGTGCGCTCCAATCCCAAGGGGCGCCACGCCAAGAGCAAGGCGCGCCTGCAGCGCTTCGATGAACTGCAGAGCCAGGAGTTCCAGAAACGTAACGAGACCAACGAGATCTACATCCCGCCCGGTGAACGGCTGGGGGACCTGGTGATCGAGGCCAGGGGATTGAGCAAGGCGTTTGGCGACAAGCTGCTCTACAGCGACCTCTCATTCAACCTGCCCAAGGGCGGGATCGTCGGCATCATCGGCCCCAACGGTGCCGGCAAAACCACCCTGTTCCGCATGCTCACCGGGCAGGAGAAACCGGATTCGGGTGAACTGCGCATCGGCGAGACGGTCAAGATCTCCTCCGTCGAACAGTCCCGGGAGACACTGGACGACAACAAGACCGTCTGGGAAGAGCTCTCCGGCGGCGCCGACATCATCACCATCGGCCGTTATGAGCTCAACTCCCGCGCCTATGCCAGCCGCTTCAACTTCAAGGGCAGCGACCAGCAGAAACGGATCGGCGATCTCTCCGGCGGTGAGCGCAACCGGGTCCATCTGGCCAAGACCCTGCAGCAGGGCGGCAACGTGCTGCTGCTGGATGAGCCGACCAACGACCTGGATGTGGAGACCCTGCGGGCGCTGGAGGAGGCACTACTCACCTTCCCAGGTTGCGTGGTGGTGATCTCGCATGATCGCTGGTTCCTGGACCGCATCGCCACCCATATTCTGGCCTTCCAGGGGGACTCGACCGTCACCTGGTTCGAGGGTAACTACGCGGATTATGAGGCTGATCGGAGGCGGCGCCTGGGTGCCGAGGCGGACCAGCCGCACCGGATCAAGTACAAGCCACTGAACCGTTAAGCACAGGAGGCGAAGTCAAGCCGCCCAGGCAAGAAAATATTTGCCCCCGGGGTGCGGCTTGACTCGCCCCATCCCCAAGACGCTCTGCTGCAGGCAACCGGAACCATGGACCACACAGAACAACTCCTTGAACGGGCACAACGGCTGATTGAACGGCTGGAGGGGCTGTTTTCCCCCGCTGCCGATGAACCGGACTGGAATTGCATCGCCTTTCGCTGGCAGCGTGGCAAGGGTCTGCAGGCCATCCGCAGACCCCATAAGGTGCAGCTCGACGACATCCTCTGCGTCGACCGGGTCAAGGCTGAAATCACCCGCAATACTCGCCAGTTTGTTGAAGGTCGCAGCGCCAACAACACCCTGCTGTGGGGTTCGCGGGGAACCGGCAAGTCCTCTCTGATCAAGGCGTTGCTGAACGAATTCGCCGATCGGGGATTGCGTCTGATCGAGGTGGAAAAACACGATCTGATCGATCTGACTTCAATCGTCGAACTGATTCAGGACAGGCCGGAACGTTTCCTGCTTTATTGTGACGATCTCTCGTTCGAGGCGGATGATGCCAGTTACAAATCGCTGAAGGCGATCCTGGACGGCTCCATCGCCGCGCCCCCGGAAAATGCATTGATCTACGCCACTTCAAATCGGCGCCACCTGCTGCCGGAGTTCAAGCAGGAGAATCAGGATGTACATATCGTGGAGGGGGAGATACACCAGAACGAGAGCGTCGAGGAGAAGATTTCACTTTCGGAGCGCTTCGGACTCTGGCTCTCCTTTTACCCGTTCAGCCAGGATCAGTATCTGGAGATCGTCGACCACTGGCTGAGCCATCTGGGAGCGGAGACCACGGCCGTCGAGGATACCCGTCTGGAAGCGCTACGCTTTGCACGGCACCGGGGATCACGTAGCGGCCGGGTGGCGGTGCAGTTCGCCCGCGACTGGGCCGGTCGCCTGCCGGAAGAGCGTCCAGAGGGAGCAGATCAAATCCCGCGCGGCTGAAGCCTTTTCTACTGCATCGCATAACCGCTGACGAAAGAATCGGCCTGTAGGAGGCCCGCCCCGGCCGATTTCGCGGCGAGGGCGCCGCGCCCGCAGGCCGGGTTAGTCGAAGGGGTAACCCGACGTGGGCAAAGGGCACGTTACGCTTTGCCCATGCTACCTAGCTCTGACCGTAGGAGCTGCTTTAGCTGCGACCCGTGCCCGGCGAGGGGAATTCATTCGCGGCTGAAGCCGCTCCTACAAACCGTGTTCCCTTGAATCGATTTCGACCCGTGGGAGCTGCTTTAGCTGCGACTTCGCCTTTCGCGGCTGAAGCCGCTCCTACTATTTATCCACGCTACCACAGGATAATACCCGCAGGAGCCGCTTTAACTGCGACCCAAGCGGAAAAATCCCTGTTGAATCACTGGCCGCGTCGCCAGGTGGTCCCCTGCGGACTGTCTTCCAGCAACACACTCTGTGCCTTCAGGTCGTCCCGGATGCGGTCGGCCTCCGCCCAGTTTTTTGCCGCCTTGGCGGCCTGCCGCTGCTGAATCAGGTCATCGATCTCTGCATCGCTCAGGCCTGAGGCGGCAACGCCACCGCGCAGGTAGTTTTCAGGATCATCCTGCAGGAGACCCAGTACATCACCCAGCCGGCGCAATTCGGCCGCCAGGGCCGCCGCCTGTTCCGGATTCTCCGGACGCAGGCGGTTGATCTCCCGCACCAGATCAAACAGCACCGCCAGCGCCTCGGGAGTATTGAAGTCATCCGCCATGGCCGCATGGAAGCGTGTCGCGTAGGCCTCGCCACCACCCGGCTCGACCAGCGGCAAGCCACGCATGGCGGTGTAGAAGCGGGTCAGGGCGGCGCGGGCATTGTCCAGGTGCTCGTCATCGTAATTGAGCGGACTGCGATACTGGCTGGTGAGAATGAAATAGCGCACCTCTTCCGCCTGATAGCGGGCCAGAATCTCCCGTACGGTGAAGAAATTGCCCAGGGACTTGGACATCTTCTCGTCATTGATGCGGACAAAACCGTTGTGCATCCAGTAGTTGACGAAGGGTTTGCCGGTCGCCCCCTCGGACTGGGCAATCTCATTCTCATGGTGCGGAAAAGTGAGGTCGGCACCACCGCCATGAATATCGAAGGTGTCACCCAGGCAGCTGGTGGACATGGCCGAGCATTCGATATGCCAGCCGGGCCGCCCCGTACCCCAGGGTGACTCCCAGGCAGGCTCCCCCGGCTTGGCGGATTTCCAGAGCACGAAATCCAGGGGATCGCGCTTCTGATCCCCCACCTCGACCCGGGCACCCGCCTGCAGATCCTCCAGTGTTTTTCCCGAAAGTTTGCCATATCCTGCAAAACTGCCGACCGAGTAGTAGACATCCCGGTTATCCGCCAGATAGGCGTGGTCCTTGTCCAGCAACCGCTCAATCATGGCGATAATCTCAGCGATATGGGCGGTGGCCCGCGGTTCGCTGTCGGGCGGCAGAATACCCAGCGCCGCCGAGTCCTCATGCATCGCCCGGATGAAACGCTCGGTCAGATCGGTGAACGGTTCACCGTTCTCATTGGCGCGATTGATGATCTTGTCATCAATATCGGTAATATTGCGGACATAGGTGACCTCATAGCCGAGCGCTTTCAGATAACGATAGACCACATCAAACACCACCATCACTCGGGCGTGCCCCAGATGACAGAGGTCGTAAACCGTCATGCCACAGACATACATCCTGACCTTTCCCGGCTCCAGCGGGACAAACTCTTGCTTCTGATGGGTAAGATCATTGTAGATCTTCAGCATAACAACTCCGGCAGATCAGCTTTGTTGAGGGAACCCGGCTGACAGAACCGGCGGCCGCTCCCTGTGGTGCAATACCCGCGCATAGTAAACGAAAGCGCCCGGGCAACAAAGGGGGCAGCAATCACCGGGGCTTTTTCCCCGAGCCACTAACCTTTATCATGGGCCCTTTATGCGCCATCACGCGATGGTAGCCGGATTACTCAAGAAGCGAGCCCTGATAATGAATAGACCTCTTTTTTCTCTACTGTTGCCACTGGTCATGCTCTTTGGTCTCACCGCACAGGCCGGCGCGGATACCGCACGGGTAGTGATAAAAACCAACCTCGGAGAGATTGAACTGGAACTGGACGGCGACAAGGCGCCCGCCACGGTAGAAAATTTCCTGCGCTACGTGGATGAAGGTTTCTATAACGGAACCATTTTTCATCGGGTGATCAACGGCTTCATGATCCAGGGGGGTGGCTTCACCCCCGACCTCGATCAGAAACGCGGACACGCACCGGTTAAAAACGAAGCCAAGAACGGCCTCAGCAACGCACGCGGCAGCATCGCCATGGCGCGAACCAGTGCACCGCACTCCGCCACTTCCCAGTTTTTCATTAACCATAAGGACAATGACAATCTCGACTACCCCAGCTTTGACGGCTGGGGTTATGCGGTCTTTGGCCGGGTTACCAAGGGAATGGAAACGGTGGACCGGATTGCCGATGTCGCGACCACCACCAGGATGGGCATGCAGAACGTTCCTGTCGAGTCCATCGTGATTGAAAGCATCACTCGCAGTACCAACTAAACCACAGGAAGCCAGCACATGATCACACTGAAAACCAACCGCGGCGATATTGTCATCGAACTGGACGAGGAGAAGGCGCCAATCACCAGCGCGAACTTCATCCAGTATGTCAAGGACGGCTTTTATAACGGTACCATTTTTCATCGGGTCATCAATAACTTCATGATCCAGGGCGGCGGCTTCGAGGTCGGCATGGGAGAAAAAAGCACCCGAGCACCGATTGAAAACGAAGCCAAGAATGGCCTCAGTAATGTCACCGGATCCATCGCCATGGCCCGCACCATGGACCCGCACTCCGCCTCGGCCCAGTTCTTTATCAATGTGGCGGACAACAAGTTTCTCGACTATCCGGGCCAGGACGGCTGGGGTTATTGCGTCTTCGGTAAGGTTGTCGAAGGCATGGATGTGATTAACCAGATGAAAACCGTCGATACCACCATGAACAGAGGGCATCAGGATGTGCCGGTTGAAGACCTGATTATCGAAGAGGCGATCATCAGCGAATAGGCTGAATCAACGGCATGCAGGATATTCTGCTCATCTCGGACCTCCATCTGTCGCAACATCGACCCGGCACCGTGGACCTGTTCCTGCGATTCCTGCAGGAACAGGCCCGCCGCGCCAGTGAGTTGTATATCCTTGGCGATCTGTTTGACGCCTGGATAGGTGATGACAACATCCTGCCGCCGGCACCCCAGGTCATTCAGGCACTTCGGCAGTTGACAGAGAGCGGTTGCAAAGTCTTGGTCATGCATGGAAACCGGGATTTTCTGCTGGGTGAGGGCTTTGCCGCGGCCACAGGCTGCCGACTGTTGCCTGACCCTTATGTGACCGATCTGGCTGGGCACGCGGCCCTGCTGATGCACGGCGACCTGCTCTGCAGTGATGATCTAGAGTATCAACAGGCACGGCAGTTACTGCGCAGCCCGGAATTCATCCAGGATTTCCTCTCCCGTTCTATCGAGGAACGCCTCCAACTCGCGGTCGAATACCGTCGGCGCAGCGGCGAAGTGGTGTCACTGAAATCGGCCGATATTATGGATGCCAATCAGCAGACGGTCGAGCGCTGCCTGCGTGAACATCAGGTCCGCTGCCTGATACACGGCCATACTCATCGTCCGGCTCTGCATGAGTTCCAGCTGGACGGTGAACCGGCACAACGCTACGTACTGGAGGACTGGCATGAATCGCACTGTTCATACCTGAGAATCAACCGCCAGTCGATTCGGCAGGAAAACTTCGCCTGAGCCAGCCAGGCAACCAGTGATCCATCCAAAGGTTCCAGCGGCATAAGGCGATGTGCTCTGCCGAAGCGGGAGATAGCTTTAACAGGGCTTTCTTAACTGGCGTGGATGGTGATTCGACGCTCCGTCCGGTAGAGCACTTTCTGCAGACCCAGGCGGGTCTGGAAATTGATCACCAGTGGCGCCATGACATTCGCGTTTATCCGTGAAGCCTGGCCTGTTTCACCATTCCCTTCCCCTCCTCCCTGCCGGTATGCCACCAACAGTAGTGCGGCATCTTCTCCACGCTCCAGTTTCAACAGCGCCTGCTCTTCATCATTCAAGGTGAATTCATAGAAGATGCTAAGGCTTTCCGGGGAAAACACAGAGAGCGTGAGATCCGGGTTATCAAGCGACTGCAGATATCCAACCACGTTTCCCGCTTCCTGATGAAACAACTGAAAGGTTTGGCTCTGCTCAAATCCCGGAATGCCCAAGGGAAAGCGAATATAGGATTCGGGATCACCAATCTGTGTCCCCAACGCGGTACTCTCGATCTTCACGACGGCTCCGAAAATACTGGATATTGTTTATTCCTGCGTCCGGTCATGCACAAGCCAACCAGCACCGCCTAGCGATCTTTCTGCGGATCTTTCGGGTCATCCGGACCATCGAAATCGAAATCGATATCGATGGTGGGTATGTCATCATCCTCTGGTTTGTTTCCATGCTGAATCAGATCTTCGAAAGTAACCGGCTCACTATCACTAGCCGAAACCTCTAGATCGCCGAAATCAATATCCAGATCGAAGGGTGTCTGACGCAGAGAATCATCCTCCGTCAACGCATCATCCACTGTTTCGGGAGTAACCGGCCGAGCCGCATCGGCCACTTCATCCTGTTGCCACGCGGGATGCTCAGGCACCAGCAGCCGACCCATATCGACCACTTTTTCCCAAAGCTCCGGGGATTGATTCATCAGCAGGGGATAGATCTGATCCAGGTAATGGGAAAAGGATTTCTTGTCACGTCTGAAGGCATAGATTTCAAGCAGTTTCGCTTTCAGCTCAGGGCTCTCAGGATTCAGCTCCATGGCCTCTTCGATCAAAGATTCGGCCTGGCTATAACGACGGTAAGCCAGGTAGATATCGGCCTCCATCAGAATGGAAGCAATGTCACTGCTCTTCTCGGGAAGCAGGCTGATCTCCTGATCGCCCTGGCTTCGGGGTGGCTGAACCGGCGTCATCCGGAGTTCGGCCGGTTCAGCGACGATATCGGCAGCGGACGACATTTCAGAGGCGTCTGCACTGGCCACATCGGTCGACATTTCAAACAGTTCAGGCGTCTCAAATGCGCTCACTCGCCGCGCCCCCCGCCTGTTCAGCAGGAGCAGTATCGAGAGAATCACAATGATGGCGCCCATCAGTATCATCCAGTACTCGTCTTTCCAGATCAGATTATCCGTGGATATCTCAGTAACCGGCGCGGTGACGGCAACATTGCCGGGCGGCGGTGCTTCAACGGGCAACAGGCCGGCACGCTCTTCCGCCTGCCCCTCTCCTGGCCGGATTACGCCCTCGGCAGCGCCAACCCGGGCAATCTGCCGCCGCAGATTTTCGAGCTGGGCATCTTTCTCCTCCAGCGCCTTTTTCAGCGCGTCCACTTTGGATTCCAGGGCCGCCCTCAGCTCAATAATATCCTTGTTGATCTCCTGTACAGCTACCAGCTCCTGTTCAGAATCCTTGATCGCCTCACGTAACCTTTCACTCTCCTGGATTGGATAACCCGTCTCGCTCTTCTCGCCCGGTTGCCAGTTCTTATCCGGCTCAACCACCTTCAGCCGCTCTTCCGTTGCGCGGTCCGTTCCTGCCACGTTCCGGGGTTTTTCGGCGGCCTGCCTACTCTCAGAAGCCATCGCTTCACTGTCTGGAGCCGGCTCCGTCTGTAACGGTCCGGGCACGGGCGCCACATCAGCCACTTTCCCGGGGCGCACCGGTGCCGGCGGGGTTGTGCGCTGGCGGCCTTTCCGCCACTCCGCCATCTGCTGTTTTACCGTGGCACGCGCCTCTTCTTCAGTAACTGCGGCGATCTCCCCGGGGACGGGAATGGTCAGCAGGGCGCCCTTTTTCAGCAGATTGATATTGCCTTTGTGGAACGCGTCGGGGTTTGCTTTCAACAAGGCGACCATCGTCCGGTTACGTGACACGCCCGGATCGGTCTGCACTTTCCCCGCGATGACCCAAAGTGTCTCGGTATTCCGCACCGGACCATAGGAAGATGCTGCGGGAGACGGTTGACGTCTTGTCTCCGGCACTGCAACCGACTCTGCTTGTGGCGGTTGATAGCTGGGCGGATCCAGCAAAATGGTGAATTCACGAACCAGGTTACCCTGCGGCCAGCTTACCTCCAGGAGGAAATCCAGAAACGGCTCACGAACGGTCTCCCGGGTGCTGACCTGGATGTACGGTTCGCCGTTTTCTGGAAAAACCGGCTTGAACCGTAATTTCGATAGCAAAAAAGGTCGGTCAACCCCCGCCCGTTTAAAGTCGGCCGGCCCCGCCAGTTTTACCCTGATGTCATCAACGGCCATCTGTCCGACCGATATCAGTCTGACTTTGGCATCCAGGGGTTGATTCAGGGCTGAATCGACTTTAATGCCACCCAGCCCCAGCGCAAATACCGGAGCCGATGAAATCAGCAGCAGAATTGTTAAGAGTGACTTTCTGATCATTATTTTAGTCGGTTGATAGCCAGGTCTTTTTCTATTGTTGGCTCAACAATATCCCCACCCGGCAGAAACCCGGGAAACACACTACTTGTTGCAATATAAAACAATAAGTTAACTACGTCACTTAATTCCGGGCATAAATTGCTGATGCGACCAATTCAAACCTGCTGTCACGCGGGCTCCATCAGCTGAAGCATATCGCTATAGGTCGCATAATTGGCATAGGCGAGTACCGGAAGTACCACCAGGAGCAGCGGCAAAGCAAACAGCACCGTAACAAATGTCATCCCACCCAATACGATGGCCCAGAAAAACATCAGCCTGGAATTGCGCGACACGGTTCTGACACTGAATGAAACCGCATCCACCAGCCCGCACTGCTTTTGCAATGCATAGGGAATTGAAAACACGGTGACACAGAACGTGATGAAACTCAGTACAAAACCCAGGAGGCTGACAAACAGCAGAAAGGCCAGGGTATCGGTACGCAACGCCGGATCTGTCTTATAGGCGGCAAGCGATGTGGGCACAAAATCAAAATAGACACTGTAGATGATGAGCGCATCGGTAATCCAGATCAGATAGATCACCAATGAAACCAGACCGATCACCATAATAGAGATGGGCAATTGCCTGAATCCTTCCCCGATATCCGCAAACGTGGGCCGCCCACCACTGTGTAGCTTTTCAGCCAGATGGTAATAGACAGCGACCAGGCCCGGCACGACAATCAGAAATCCGCCCGAGGCAATAAAATAGACAACACTGAAACCATGACGCAAAAGTAGCCAACCAATGGTCAAACCGATCACCAGAAACAGCGCGGCATAGATCATGTTGAGAATCGCCGCCTGCCTGAAATCCCGCCAGCCACGACCAAGCCACTCCCAGGTAATGGCGAACAACACCTTCTCCCGCGTGATATTGACGCTCATCGCTTCACATCCAACAACCTGACTTGTCCGCTTGACATAATCCTAAACGTTTCGGCGGGTTACCCAGAACCCGGTAAAACTAAAAAATCTCCCCGAAAAAGATCCGCATATGTCCGGGTGGCCAGGCAGTCAAATCTGCGCGCCATATCGATCGACCAAACCCAGTCACGACGCCCCATTATCCCGGCACCGCCCCATCCTGGCCACTGTAACCTGAAACAAATGTTACGCCAGAGAAACAGGTTGATTCACGGCTCCCGTCGATCCGTTTTGTCGGTCTGACTGGACGCCGGCCTGATTTTAAGATCAGGAAGATCGACCCGGCCTATAACATGCAAAACAATCCCTGCACCGACAAAAAAGACCACCGCAGCGGCAAAACTGGCAACGATGGGATTCTCACCACCTATCTCTGTGTAATAGTAAATTGTCCCAAGAATACAGCTAAACGCTGCAATATATGAAACGATTGCCACAAAAAATGAAACTTTCTGTGCTTTGCTGGTCTGCCTCACCGGGCACCTCATGAAGAAGCGAAAAGTCTGTGCAGGGTACTCTAATCACCTTCGGCTGGCCAACTGTAATACCCGGCCAATCTGTTGCCAAAGGTACACACCGATTTCACTTGCCTATTCAGAAAATTAGTTTATTTTGACCTGATGCTTTTTGCCCGTTTAAATAACCGGATGGCCTGCTGATGTCACTGGACGAACAGATGACACTTCGGGTCACGGCGGAGGAGATCGAACAGTTCTGCGCCGAACTCTGCCGTGGCAGCGCCAATACCAGCCGCAAACATGCCGCGTTGATTGCCCTGGAGGGCTTCATTGTCCGATTCACCGCAACGGATAAATACACAGCGGTATTCAATCGCATTCTTGAGATCATCCAGCAATATGCGGAGCAGACGCGCAGTGAACTGCTTAACGAATATGCCGACCACCTGGAGCCGGCGCTGCACAGCCGGGATGCCAAGGCACTGGCCAGGATTCACCACTCCGTTTCACGTAACGGATTTGATCATCTGCTGAGCCAGGTGCTGGAAAGAGTGTCACCCGATCAACTGCATGCACTGAAACTTTGGGCCAAAAACTGGGTCAATGAAGCCGAATCCAAGGCGCGTCAAGCCAGCGGATATCCTGACGCATTGAATTTCAAGAGCGCCGGCATAGGGCTGGACGAATACCGGGCAATCTGTGAGTTGAAGAGAAAATTATCACCATGATGAGATACCTGACAGCCTTCCTGCTGCTACTGACACCCACCTCACAGCTGATTGCGGACGAGACCGGCGAACACTCCCGGCTCGTGCCGGTAACGACTGCAACCAACCTGAATATCGACGGAGAGTCCGCCAGAAAGGAGAAAAAAGCCATTCTGCTGCTGGTATCACAGGAGCATTGCAGCTACTGCATGCAGATCAAACGTGAAGTGATTGGACCGATGATCCGTGGCGGGAGCTATACGGACAGCCTTTTGATCCGTGAACTGATGCTTGATGGCGTCTCCACGGTGATCGATTTCAAGGGTGATAAGAGAGACAACCACAACTTTGCGCATGACTATAAGGTCTCGGTAACACCCACACTTTTGTTCCTGGATGGCGAAGGAAAAGAGCTGGCGGAGAAGATGGTCGGCATGCAAACACCGGACATGTACTATTACTATGTCGATCAATCCGTCCAGGAAGCCATCAATGCTCTCAGTGGCAAGCCGGGAGAGTAACGCTCAGCAACCATGCAAAACCCAACGTCCGCCAAAATATGGCCTCTCTGCATCTTCCTGCTGTCACTGCTCTCTATGCTACCGCCGGCCCATGGGCAGAGTGCCGCGTCAAACGGTCAGCCGGTCAGTGGTGGGGCTACCTGTGTTATCGCAAAAAAGCTGGGGGATTCCCTGGCCATCGAATGGGTCACCAGTGAGCCTTCGGTTACCCTGGCCATAGAAAAGGCAAAGCGGGCGCTACGTAAAAAAGGCCATGAATATGTATTTCCTCAATCCAGCAGCAACGCTCTCCATGGCTGGATGGCCATTATCCAGACCCGGTATCGCACCTATACCGGCAGGGAACGGACCAGTTACGGCTGTGGCTTCAGCAGCCAGTCTTCGACCGACGCAGAAGCGAAAGCGCTGATCAATCTGCGCACCTACTCCTGGGGCTGGAAAGAGAGTATGGGATACAAAATCATCGAACAGCGTCAATATTGACTCGGCACGAACTACAGGGTATTCATCACTGATCGACAACGCTCACGGAGTGCAGTGGCAATCGATTATCGGGAAAATCCAGAGGCACAACCAAGTGCTCACAACTACAGGGCTATCAAGAGACCCTGAAACCACAAAAGGGAGAATAGAAGAATGCGTACATCACTGATTGTCACACTGCTCACAACCACACTATCCGGCGCTGTCATGGCCAATGAGCCGACAGATGAGGCACGCGCCCTGATCAAGCAGTTCGGATCAAACCTGAAAGGCCAGCTGGTCGGCGCCATGAAAGAGGGTGGCCCGGTAAACGCCATACAGTTCTGTAATCTCAGCGCCCCGGGTATCGCTGCGGACGTTGCCGCCGAATCGGGCTGGGAGATAGGCCGCACCAGCCTGAAGATCCGCTCAGAGGCCAACAAGCCCGACCCCTGGGAACTGAAAGTGCTGGAGGCGTTTGAAGCCCAAAAACTGGCGGGAGCCGCACCTGCCACCCTTGAGTACTCTGAAGTCGTTGAAGCCGATGGGAACAAGAGATTCCGCTACATGAAAGCCATTCCCACTGAAAAGGCTTGCCTCAACTGTCACGCCGAAAAAGTGGTGCCCGAAGTTGAATCGAAACTGCATGAACTCTATCCCAACGACAAGGCGCGCGGCTTTAACGAGGGCGACATCAGGGGTGCTTTCACGTTGAGCAAGCCTCTCTGATTCAGAGCTGTCTGACAACATACGCAGGGGCCTCTGGCCCCTGTTTTATTGCACAGGCCCCACTCTCTGCTTTTTCATCGCTTCCGGTTATACTCTCATCCAGTTGAGCGTCATTCAGAGTGACGAAGGAAGGTGAGGATATGTCCGCCCAATGCTATGACATCTTTTTTTCCGGCAAGACGGTGGCAGGGGCAGACCTTGCGGAAGTAAAGCAGAAACTCGCCAGGATCTTCAACACAGAGAGCGGGCAAATCGAGTATCTCTTCACCGGGAACCCGGTCAAGGTCAAAAGTGGCGTAGACCAGGAGACCGCCATCAAATACCGGGTCGCCTTCCGAAATGCCGGTGCACTGGTGGAAATCCAGTCAGCGGACCCAGTGACCACACAGGCACGAGCCGCGCCCCCTGCCACTCCCGCCGGGGAATCCACGATAGCAAGTGGCGAAATGACCCTGTTGCCCGCCAGGACAGGAAGCCTGATTGACTGTGCGCCGACGATACAGCCTGCGCCCTTGCCCGATACAAGCGCACTGTCACTGGCCAAACCGGGCACTCTTCTGGACCAGACCACTCCGCCACCGGCAGTGGCGATTGATACCGGCACCCTCTCGCTGCTACCGGCCAATACCGGGACGCTCGAGGAGTGCCAAATTAAAAAGAATCCCGCCGCCCTACCCGATATCAGTCAGCTGAAGATCGTTGACGAGAATGGATGAGCAGGCGATTCAGACCCGCATATAAACGGACTGATCACGGCAGCATCATGCCGCGAATCATAAAGTAGAGCATGGCAGCCATCAGGCCGGATACTGGTACGGTAATAACCCAGGCCGCGGCAATTTTCAACATGGCCGAACGCTTCACCAGTTCATGCCGATAGACCTTGCGTAATCCCTTGCGCTCCTTCTTCGTCAAAGGCGCATCGTGTTCGGTTTTGGCCTGCTCTTTCAACTCGGCCAGCATCTCACCTTTTTTTGTCAATGAGGCTTTCTTGAACTCCATCAGATAAGCCCCGATGGCATCGGGATCATCATCCTGATGATGCAACTTTATCTCTTCAACCATCTTGGCATAGCTGGTTTTAATAAATTCGCGCAGAAATCCCACACCGAAGATACCGCCAACCGCGATATGGGTCGAACTGACGGGCAGACCCAATTGCGTGGCCAGAATCACCGTGACCGCAGCCGCCATGGCGATACAGAAGGCCCGCATCTTGTCCAGTTCAGTGATCTCGCTGCCCACCGTCTTGATCAGTTTCGGTCCGTACAGGGCGAGACCGACCGCAATGCCCAAGGCCCCGACCATCATCACCCAGAGTGGAATTGCAGCCGTTTGGGCAATACCGCCATGGGTGATTGCATCATTGATCGCGGCCAATGGCCCGACAGCATTCGCCACATCATTGGCACCGTGCGCAAAACTGAGCAAGGCCGCAGCAAAAATCAGTGGCAGCGTAAACAGTTTGTTGATGCTCTGTTTCTCATTGGGCAAGCTGTCAGCCATTCTGGATATCAGGGGACGGACCAGAATCAGAATGAGAACACCTAAAACCAGACCAATCAGAACTGCGGAGCCAAAATCCATTTTCCATATCTTCTTGAATCCTTTCAGCATGATATAGGTTGTGAAGGCCCAGACCATGAGTCCCACCAGTAGCGGCACCATGCGCTTGGCCGCCCCTAGCATATCGACCTGATAGGTAATGGTGCGTTTGATCAGCAACAAAAAGGCGGCGGCAATGATGCCCCCCATCACCGGCGAGATCACCCAACTCGCGGCAATGGCACCCATCTTGTCCCAATTGGCGATACCGACACCGCCGGCCGCGATACCGGCACCCAGCACACCGCCGACAATGGAATGGGTGGTCGAAACCGGCGCACCCAGGGCGGTGGCCACATTCAGCCAGAGCGCACCGGCCAGCAACGCCGCCAGCATCAGCCAGACAAAAGTATCGGTTCCATGGATGACCGAAGGGTCGATGATCCCCTTTTTGATCGTGCTGACCACGTCCCCGCCGGCAATCAGCGCTCCAGACGCCTCGAACACCGCCGCGATAATAATCGCCCCCCCCAGGGTGAGTGCCTTTGAACCGACGGCCGGCCCGACATTATTGGCAACATCATTGGCACCAATATTCATGGCCATGTAGCCGCCAATCACGGCGGCAATCATCATCATCATATGCCCGGGCATATCCATACCGTCACGCATAGCGGTAAACAACATGATCCCCACGATAAAGAGCAGGGCTATGCCGATCCGGAAAAGCTCTTTCCTGCCTTTACTGGTCGCCTTTTCAAGCTCACTTATATTCTGAAGTTCCATAAAAACCCGGTGTCAATTTGGCTAATATTTCGACAAACAGATCGAAAACTGAACGAGCACCATGCCAAGTATATTTTGAGAGCGCACTGTAACATTTTTGTTATTCATAAGTCCCCCCATGGTAAACGGATAGACAGCGATTCCGCGGATCCGCGCGGGGCTAAAAATAGGCGCCCCGGAGAATGGGATGGCAATCTGGTCCGCTATTTGCTTAACTTTGTCCCTGCGGGTGAAACCGATAATCCCAGTCAACAAATTGACGAAATCTGGAGAGTAATTGTGGTCAGTCCCCTTTCAAACGACAAAATCCTGCCGCAGCAGAGCGACAGGAACAGCACTGCAACCAGTAAACGCACCTCAACCGGGCAGCACGGCACAACAACGGCCCGTCCTGCGGATGACACACTGGAACTCAGCAGCGCCGGCCGCCTGATCAATCAGGAAATCAATCCGGCCAAAGGCAGTGGCGCTATCAATACCGCAGAAGAAGCACGCCAACTGGTGGTGAAGATACGGGAACAAATTGAAACGGCGGGTCCAAAAGCGTTACAAAGTCATAACCCATTGGTAAAAGGCCTGTTGACCACCTTGCTGGAATCATCCGCCGCCTGATTCAAACAGGCGGGGATTCCAGGGGGGCACAGGGCTAAATAGCGGCGCAGGGCGTCCGCTCGGCTATTCAGGGCCGATCTCCAACCGTTCGACCTCGGCCAGGGTCACTGTTCTGCCATCCGTTGTCAGGAAGGTTCGCCCGTCAATATCGCCCTGGTAAGCCTGGTATGTTGTAGACTGGGCGCTACGGGTATCGATGACGCGGACCGTCACTACCTGATAGGCACTGCGCCACTGGTGGTAGAGATAGAGCCCGGCCCCCAGCAGCATCAGAAATACCGTCCCGATGGCCAGGAGTTGACTGATACGCCGCCGCCCGGGATTGGAATCGATGGATGCGTTCAGCATCCGACCGGTCGCCGGATACTGTGGCAAATTGCGTTGATTGCGCATCCTCAGGGTCAGCAGCGCCCCGGCGATTACCAATGCAGTCAGAAGTAGTTTCAAGAACATGGGCGCGTACCTTATCATGGGTCCACTATTGGCGCTATGATTGGGCAAAGGAATCAGATAATCAGAATGATATGAACAGATTGACTCTCTTGGTATTAGCAGTATTACTGTTTGTGGCGGGCTGTGGAGAACCAGACAAACCTAGCATCCCTCTTAATCTGGCCATTGAGCGGGGAGACATTAATCAGATTGAACGTCATCTGCTCTGGGGCAGTGATATCAACAAGTTCAATATCAACGGCGAGGCACCGCTGCATGTCGCCGTTCGTCAGGGCAGTTATATCGTCGTGAAACTACTGGTTGAAAAAGGGGCGGACATCAACCTTCTGGACAAACAGGGCGTCAGCCCGCTGGGGCGGGCCATTCTCTCCGGCCGAACCCAGATTGCGGATTATCTGATCAAAAAGGGAGCCAAACAGGATCCGGACGGCCTGCTCGACCTGATGGTCAAGTCTGGTGAACAGGATCGGGATATCATCCCCCTGTTGATCAAGTGGGGCGCCCGGATCAACCATCAGAACGAACAGGGGCAAACACCGCTGATACTTGCCGTCAGCTCCGGCAACCGGATACTGGTAAAACATCTGATCGAGAATGGTGCAGACGTGAATCTGGCGAACAACGCCGGCCAGCGGCCACTGGCCATCGCCAGGGAGCGCGGCGATGAGAATATTATCCGCATGCTGGAGCGCAACGGTGCACAGTAACCGGTGAGCTGAAAACAGCCTTTCCGATCGTGACGCAGCGCCTTACTTCTGATAAGTTCCGCGTCTCCATCTTCTATTATCAAACACGGCCTGATAACAGGCTCAGCAGACAGGATTGACCGACATGGCTTCGACCGTTGAAGAACTCACGATTAACTATTCAGAAGACGGTATCGACGTCGTCAAAGAGCTGGACAAGGTCGTGCTCTCCAAGGGCGCGTGGTCAACGGTGATGTTTCGTTACCAGGAGTGGAACCGCTCAAAAAATGAATACAGCCCGGATAAATACAGCATTCGCCGTTACCAGAAGCGCAATGGTGAGTATCTTCCAAAATCCAAGTTCAACATCTCCAGCAAGGCCCAGGCCGAGGCCATCATCGAAGCCCTGGGCAACTGGATCAAGGATTAAGCTGCACAGAAGCGGCCTGCCCTCTGCAGGGAAAGCGGGCGCCTGATCCTCACGCCAGGCCTATCTGCGTCGGCCAATCCGCCAGTTCGGACAGCACCTGCTTACCGGCGGCATCGACCGCCGGATCCACCATCAACTTCGCCAGTTGCCGCTGAAACTCGGTCAACGCAATGCTGCCGCCAGCCTCCGGATCGGTCAATCGATCCATGCGATACTCCTGCCAGCGCTCGCGCTCCATTGCACTCAGGGTCTCCGGCCAGTTGCGCGCCCGATAGCGAAATAGCATCTCCGGCAGACGCTCATCATCAAATGCCAGCGCCATTTCAGCCAGTGATTCCGGGGTGGCCGTCAATATCCGGTCCATGCGTTTACGATCATCCGGGGTAAAAAAGCCGCCGGCATAGAGACTCTGATCAGGATCACTGATGGCACCAAATCCAGGATCACTGTGCACCAGACGAATCTTCTCATCCAAGCCCCGCGCCCGCTTGAGTTGCTCTAGGTGGCGCAGCCCCTGGGCCTGATCAATCTGCCAGCGCTCAGCAGCCTGCTCGGTCAGGGTGCCCATCGGCACCACCACCGGACACTTATTGAGGTGGATGGTTTTCAAGGCGATGCGCTCTACACCGGCAGGCAGTTGCTCCCTCGGGGTAAACAGGCGCGCCTGGATTTCCGCCGCAGAGAGTTCGACGAGCGGTCCGGGATCACAGCCCAGGTCATAAACAATCACCCCATTGGCGTTGGTCGGATGCCGCGCCAGTGGCACCACCATGGCGATACAACCCTTCTCCGCGGGATACATGGAGGAGACATGCAGCACCGGCTGTTGAGCGCTCAAATTGAGTACCTCGGCCACTTTGCGCTTATCCCGCATAGCCAGCAGATAACTGAACAGGCGCGGCTGCTGTTGACGTATCAGACGCGCCATGGCGATCGTGGCATGCACATCGGACAGTGCATCATGGGCCATTTCATGGGTGATGCCATTTGCCGCAGATAACGCCTCCAGCCGGAAACTGGTGGATCCATCTTCCCGCTTCGGCCAGACAATCCCTTCCGGCCGCAAGGCGTGGGCAAGCCGCACCATATCGATAATATCCCAGCGGGAATTCCCGTTCTGCCACTCACGGGCGTAGGGGTCGATAAAGTTCCGAAAGAACCCAAAGCGGGTGAATTCATCATCAAAACGAATACTATTATAGCCCACGCCGCAGGTCCCGGGCCGGGCCATCTCGTGATGAATCAGACGGAAGAACTCAGCCTCTATGACGCCCTCCCGCAGCGCCTTTTGTGGCGTCAGGCCGGTCACCAGGCAAGCTTCCGGCTGCGGCAACAGATCATCGGCCGGCTTGCAGTAGCAGACCAGGGGGTTGCCTATGACATTCAGCGCCTCATCTGTCCGAATACCGGCGAACTGGGCAGCCCGGTCCCTTCGCGGATCGGCGCCCCAGGTCTCGTAGTCATGCCAATAAAAGGTCAGCGTCATGGTGTGCCCTGCCTGTTCTTCTCAACGAGTCTCCAGCCGTATCTTGGAGGCATTTGCACAGGGAGGCAACCGTAGGGGCAGGCCGCTGTGCCCGCCCGTTCCCATCGCCAAACCTTTCCCCGGGCAACCACGGGGGGTTGCCCCTACGCCCATCCTCGAAAAAACACCCCGCCGGGGCGGGGTGTTTGGCTACAGGGCACAAGATCCGACAGGAGTTAGATCTTCTCTCTGATACGTGCCGCCTTACCGGTACGGCCACGCAGGTAATAGAGCTTGGCGCGACGGACGTCACCACGACGCTTGACCTCAATCTCGGCCACGGAAGGACTGTAGGTCTGAAAAACACGCTCGACCCCTTCACCATGGGAGAGTTTGCGAACAGTGAATGAAGAGTTCAAACCGCGGTTCTTTTTGGCGATGACCACCCCTTCAAAGGCCTGCAGACGCTCGCGGGTACCTTCGACAACCTTCACCTGAACAACTACGGTGTCACCGGCGCCAAAATCGGGAACCTCACGGTTCATCTGCTCGGCTTCAAGTTCCTGAATGATATTGCTCACGATCGTATGCTCCTGTATTTCAATCAGCGCGCCTATGCGCCTGGATAAACTCGTTTAGTAAAATCTCTTCTTCCCCGGAGAGCGCACGCCTCTCCAGGAGGTCTGGCCGCCGTTGCCAGGTCCTGCCCAGCGACTGCTGCAGTCGCCAGCGGCGAATCAGTTCGTGATTGCCGCCCAGCAGGACTGAAGGCACAGGATCACCCTCAAAAATCTCCGGCCGCGTGTAGTGCGGGCAATCCAGCAGTCCATCACTGAAGGAGTCCTGCTCGGCCGAATCACTGTCACCCAGCACCCCGGGAATCAACCTGATCACCGCATCCATCAGCACCAGGGCCGGCAGTTCACCGCCACTTAGCACATAATCCCCGATCGACCACTCTTCATCCACATAGCGGCTGATCAGCCGCTCATCGATCCCTTCATAGCGACCGGCGATCAGAATCAGACCACTGCGCTGGGCCATCCGGCCTGCCGCAGCCTGATCAAACCGGCGCCCCTGCGGGGAGAGGTAGACCACGATCGACGCCGGAGCCACCTGCTTGGCCTGAATAATGGCATCACGCAACGGTTCAATTTTCATCACCATGCCGGGACCGCCCCCGTAGGGTCTGTCATCCACGGTACGGTGCGCGTCATGGGTGAAATCCCGCGGATTCCAGAGCCCAAGGCTGACCTGTCCACACTCCACCGCGCGACCGGTGACGCCCTCCCCGATCATCGCCCTGAACATCTCAGGAAACAGGGTCACCACGTCAAAGCGCATGGCTGCCTCAAAAATCCGCATCCCAATCAACGGTGATCAGGTCGCCATCCAGGTCGACATCCCTGATTACCTGGGCAATGAACGGCAGCAGACGCTGGCTATCACCCTTGACCACCATGACATCGTTTGCACCGGTCTCGAACAGGTAATCCACCCGCCCAAGCTCAATTCCTTCCAGGTTAACGACCCTTTTTCCTTCCAGGTCACACCAGTAATACTCATCTGCCGGGATTTCCGGTAACCGATCACGCGGAATGGCGATTTCGGCACCATTCAGCGCCGCCGCCTGATCCCGATCCGTCACGCCTTCCAGCGCAGCGACAATACCCTTTCCATGGATCTTGCCCTGCTTCAGTTTATATTCTTGCCATTCACCTTCTCGATACAGGTACCAGAAGGGATGACTCAGAATGTTCTCTTTCGGAGAGGTATGTGAATAAACCTTTATCCACCCACGCACACCGAACAGACCGGAAACACGCCCCAGAACGGACCAGTCAGCCGAATCCGCTCTCGCCGGCTGACTCATCGAGGCTTCCGGCAACAGCACTGTTCAGTCGCTGGAGACACCCGCCGAATCCACAGCCGATCAGGCTGCAGCCTTGGCGGCTTCCTTGACCAACTGAGCAACCCGATCGGTCGGCTGCGCGCCCTGGGAAACCCAGTGGCTGATGCGCGCCTGATCCAGGCGCAGACGCTCTTCACCGCCAGTCGCAATGGGATTGAAAAAACCCAGTCGCTCAATGTACTTACCATCGCGGGGGTTTCTGCTGTCAGCCACTACGATATGATAGAACGGCCGCCGCTTGGCGCCGGTCCGTGCAAGACGAATTGTTACCATTTCCAACCCTTGAAATTAAAAAATCTGCCACGCACCACCGGCCAACCAAACCGGCCGGAGTGAAACGGGGCATTCTACCCGTTTCCGGGGAAAAGTGAAGTGTTTTGTCGCCTTAAATCGGGACAACATCTTATTACGCTGAACAGAGCGGGGATCTGCGCGTTTAGTCGCATAGGTAACGTGGATAATCCCGAGGGGCGCAGCCACCACTGCCGCCGGGTATGCGTTCCCACGCGGAGCGTGGGAACGAGGAAAAACGGTGCTTTTGTAGGAGCGGCTTTAGCCGCGATTTTCGCGGCTGAAGCCGCTCCTACAGACGATTTCCCTCACGACATCCATGGGCTTCGCGGTATAAGCCCCTCCCCGGGCAGATCAGAATGGAAAACCACCCCCGGGAGGCATGCCGCCGGGACCCAGCTTGGACTTCAGTCCACGCATCATCTTGGCCATGCCCCCGCCCTTCATTTTCTTCATCATTTTCTGCATCTGGGCGTACTGCTTAAGCATTTTATTCACTTCCTGCACCTGGGTTCCCGAACCCAGGGCAATCCGGCGCTTTCTTGAGCCCTTGATCAGGTTAGGGAAGCGCCGCTCCTGCGGTGTCATGGAGTTGATGATGGCGATTGAACGGGTGATCTCTTTATCATTCACCTGTTTCTTCACGTGGTCGGGGATATTTCCCATCCCCGGGAGTTTGTCCATCAGTGAGTTCAGCCCGCCCATATTGGACATCTGCTCCATCTGGTCGCGGAAATCTTCCAGATCGAAGCCCTGCCCCTTGTGCAGCTTTTTCGCCAGTTTCTCAGCCTTGGCCTGGTCCACCTTGCCCTGGACCTCCTCCACCAGGGAGAGCACATCACCCATGCCCAGAATCCGGGAGGCCATCCGCTCTGGGTGAAACGGTTCCAGGGCAGTGGTCTTTTCGCCCACACCGAGGAATTTGATCGGCTTGCCGGTAATCTGCCGAATGGAGAGCGCCGCGCCACCCCGGGCATCACCGTCGGTTTTGGTCAGGATCACACCGGTCAGCGGCAGGGCGTCATCAAAGGCCTTGGCGGTGTTGGCGGCATCCTGACCGGTCATGCTATCGACCACGAACAGGGTTTCGACCGGCTTGATCCCGGCATGCAGTTCCCGGATCTCGTCCATCAGCGCCGCATCCACATGCAGCCGCCCGGCGGTATCGACAATCAATACATCGACGAACTGTCTGCGCGCCTGATCCAACGCCGCCCGGGCGATGGCAAGGGGCTGTTGCAGCGTGGTGCTGGGAAAGAACTCCGCCTCCACTTCGGCAGCCAGGGTCCTGAGCTGATCAATGGCAGCCGGGCGATAGATATCACAACTGACCACCATGACCGATTTTTTCTGGCTCTGTTTCAACCAGCGTGCCAGTTTGGCCACGCTGGTGGTCTTGCCGGAACCCTGCAGGCCGGCCATCAGTATCACCGCCGGTGGCTGGGCCGCCAGGTTCAGCCGCTCATTGGCCTCGCCCATGATCCGGATCAGTTCGTCATTGACAATCTTGATCAGCACCTGGCCCGGCGTGAGGCTCTTCATCACCTCCTCACCCAGCGCCTTCTCTTTCACCTGCTCGACAAAATCCCGTACTACCGGCAACGCGACATCCGCCTCCAGCAGCGCCATACGGATCTCCCGCATGGTCTCCTTGATATTGTCCTCGGTCAGTCGACCCTGGCCACGCAGCTTGTTCAGTACACCGCCCAGCCGGTCTGTCAGATTGTCAAACATGCTTAACTCAGCCTCTCGCCATGATTTCGCCGTATTATATATGGAAACCGGATGCTTCGTGCCATTGATCCCGATTACCTGGAATTATCGCTGTTATGAGATATCTGATCACGGTTAGGCTAGTCAGCATACGGCCGGATATGCGATTATCACGCCCAATATGAACCATACGCTTATCGCTTTTCTTGCCATCGCCTGCTATCTCTCCAGCGGGACAATTATCGCCGTCCGACTCTTTTCAGATCGAACCGGAAAGTCCCTTCCCCGCTATCTTGGAATCGTGACAGGTATGGCGGGTGTCGCCCTGCATGCCTTGCTACTGTACCAAAGCATGAACAGCGAAGGTGGGCTGAATTTCAATATCTTCGGTGCATCTTCCCTGATCGCCTGGACCATCATTCTGCTGTTGATGCTGTCGGCATTGACCAAGCCGGTGGAAAACCTCGGCATTATCCTGTTACCGCTGGCCGCCCTGACCATCGCCCTGGACATGCATTTCCCCGCAGATCACATTCTGGCAGCCGATTCACCCTGGGGATTGCGTATTCATGTGCTGATTTCCCTGTTGGCCTACAGCCTGTTGGCCATGGCCAGCGCCCAGGCCATTCTGCTGGCAATTCAGGATTATCATCTGCGACACCGCCATCCCGGTGGGTTTATCCGCGCCCTGCCGCCCCTGCAGACCATGGAGGCGCTGCTGTTTGAGATGATCGGACTCGGCTTCATCCTGCTCACCGTGGCCCTGCTGAGCGGATTTCTGTTTCTGGAGGACCTGTTCGCGCAGCATCTGGCGCACAAGACCATTCTCTCCATCGCCGCCTGGCTGGTATTTGGCACCCTCCTGTGGGGCCGCCACCGTTCCGGCTGGCGTGGCCAGAAGGCACTGACCTGGACACTGGCGGGATTTGTGGTGCTCATGCTGGCCTATTTCGGCAGCAAGTTTGTGCTAGAAATCGTTCTCGGCAGCTGATCCGTGTGGGGTGGCATCGCGGCTGAAGCCGCTCCTACATTCCGTGCCAGGTAAAACCACCCGTAGGAGCGGCGCCCTCGCCGCGAATTCGGCCCGGGGGCGGGCCTCCTACAGGCCAGCCACTACCGTGGGGTAAGATGGGCAACACTCACCTACCCATCAGGTTTGCTCAGTGGCATCGCCACATTCCGAGCCAGGTAAAACCACCCGTAGGAGCGGCGCCCTCGCCGCGAATTCGGCCCGGGGGCGGGCCTCCTACAGGCCA
>JACDJC010000067.1_pt1 | contig 129673 bp, 120 predicted proteins | sample 7454191 | NCBI WGS metagenome assembly JACDJC01 (sample SAMN14253291, study PRJNA609438) | sludge metagenome | isolation source: sludge after 25d culture with pyrite and EDTA | collected 2018-12-20 | reverse complement strand
GTCCAGGGCTGCCGCATCCACGGGCTGGGCAGCATGCGCTACGTCGCCAGCTGCTCTCCGGAATTCCATGCGCGCCACTTCTCCGCCGGCGTCAACGCGCGCACCCTGGCGGCGGCGCCCGTCCTGGTCTTCAATCGCAAAGACGCGCTGCAGGCGCGCTTCGCCGCCAGGGTTCTGCGCGGCGCGCCCTGGCAGCCGCCGGTGTGGTGGGTGCCGTCTTCGCGCGCCTTCGTCCAGGCCACCATGGCGGGCCTGGGGTGGACCATGAATCCGCTGCCCCTGATCCAGCGCGAGCTCGACGGCGGGACGCTGGTGCCGCTGCGCGCCCGCGCCTGGGAAGACGTGCCTCTGTATTGGCAGCATTGGCGGGTCAACTCCGAAACCATGGACACGCTCACGGCGGCGGTCCTGGAAGCGTCGTCCAGCCTGGTCCGGCGGCGCGCTTGATCCTGCGCGGCGCCGAAGCATGCATTTCCGGGCCGCCGTCTCTTGCGACGCCCGCCAAGAAGGTGTAAGGTCGTCGTCCCTGAAGGCCCCACAGACAGAGCTCCGAGACCAAGGCATGCGCCAGAACCAACCGCGGGAAGCACACAGCGACATCGATCCGGCTTATGGAGCGGGCTCCGGCACCGGGCAGCGGCAAGAAAGGCGGGCGCTGCTCGCCCTGGGTTTCGCCGGGTTCGGCAGCAGCGCCATGATGCGCGTCTGCGATCCCATGCTCCCGGCGCTGGCCCGCGATTTCGACGTCACGGCGGGCCAGGCGTCGCAGACGATTTCCGCTTACGCCATCGCCTACGGCATCCTGCAGCTGATATTCGGCCCCTTGGGCGACCGCTACGGCAAGCGCCGCGTCGTCGGCATCGCCGCCCTGCTGTGCATCGTCGGCAATGCGCTCGCCGTGTTCGCCGGCACGCTGGACCTGCTCATCGTCGCCCGGGCGCTGGCGGGCGTCGCGGCCGCCGGCATCATTCCGCTTTCCCTGGCATGGATCGGCGACACCGTTCCCTATGCGCAACGCCAGGCGGCCCTGGCCCGCTACCTGACGGCCATACTGATGGGCCTGATCGCGGGCCAATGGGTGGCCGGCGTCATCACCGACCTCTGGGGCTGGCGCTGGATCTTCGCCCTGCTGTTCGTCTTCTTCCTGGCGGTCGGCCTGGCCTTGTCGCTGGACGCCTCCGTGCGCCGGGAAGCGGCCCGGCCGCCTTCGGGCGGCGGCTACGTCCACGACATGGTCGACGTCCTGACCAGGCCTTGGGCCGTCTGGCTGCTCGTGGCCGTGACCCTGGAAGGCGCGTTCGCTTTTTCGGCCATGGCGTTCCTGCCGACCTTCATGCACGATGAATACGGCTTCGGCATATCCGTTTCCTCCGGCATCGTCGCGCTCTATGGCGTGGGCGGCATGGTGTATTCGTTCGGCGCCCGCAAGCTGCTGTCCAGGTTCAGCGAAGAGGGCATGGCGATACTGGGCGGCTTGCTGCTGACCGCGTCGTGGCTGATGGTGGCCGTGCTGGACCGCTGGGAATGGGTGCCGCCGGCGACCGTGGCGGCGGGCATAGGCTATTACACTCTGCACAGCACCTTGATGACCCAGGCCACGCAGATGGCGCCCGCCGCAAGGGGCACGGCCATGTCTCTTTTCGCGGGCTGCCTGTTCCTGGGCATCTCGATCGGAGTGGGTTCGTCCGGCCTGGTCATCGACCACGTCAGCTATCGCTGGGTGTTTGCCGTGTGCGCGCTGGGGCTGGGGCTGCTGGCCGGCGCCTTCGCCTATAGTTTGCGGAGGCGCGGCCGGCGCTGATATCTTATAGGAGGTTCTCATGTCTCAACAGGAAGGGGCGGGCGATCTGCCGCTGAAAGGCATCAAGGTCATCGAACTGGGCGCCCTGATCGCCGGGCCTTACGCCAGCACCATATTGGGGCAGTTCGGCGCCGACGTGATCAAGATCGAGCCGCCCGGCGAGGGCGACCCGCTGCGCAAATGGCGCAAGCTGCACGACGGCACCTCGCTGTGGTGGTATGCGCAAAGCCGCAACAAGAAATCGGTCACGCTCGACCTGAAGGCGCCGGAAGCCCAGGAAATCGTGCGCAAGCTGGCGGCCGACGCGGACATCGTCATCGAGAACTTCCGCCCCGGCACGCTGGAAAAATGGGGCCTGGGGTGGGAACAGCTGTCCGCCGTCAACCCGGATCTCATCATGGTCCGCATCTCGGGCTACGGCCAGACCGGGCCGGCCAGCCAGCGTCCGGGCTTCGCGGCGATCGCGGAATGCATGGGCGGCCTGCGCTACGTGACGGGCTACCAGGACCGCGCGCCGGTGCGCACCGGCGTCAGCCTGGGCGACACCCTGGCTTCCCTGTATGGCGTCATCGGCGCCCTGATCGCCATGCACCACCTGAAGGCGAACGGCGGCAAAGGCCAGTACATAGACGTGGCCTTGTACGAAGCCGTCTTCGCCGTCATGGAAAGCCTGATACCGGAATACTCCGCGCAAGGCTATGTGCGCGAGCGCAGCGGCTCGTCCCTGCCGGGCATCGCGCCCTCCAACACCTATGTCTGCGCCGATGGGCAGTACGTCGCCATCGCCGGCAACGGCGACGGGATATTCAAGCGGCTGATGACGGCGATCGGGCGCGAGGACCTCGCGCGGGACCCCGAGCTGGCCCACAACGACGGGCGCGTCCGCCACGTCGACCTGATCGACGGCGCCATCCTGGAATGGACCGGGCGCCACGACCTGGACACGGTCCTGCAGGTGCTGGAACGGGCCGCGGTGCCCAGCGGCCGCATCTATACGGCCGCGGACATCGTCAATGACGAGCACTATCGCGCCCGGGAAATGATCCAGCGGTTCACGCTGCCGGACGGCCTGCCCGTCGACATGCCGGGCGTCGTCCCCAAGCTCAGCGCCACGCCCGGCGGCACGCGCTGGCTGGGTCCGGAATTGGGCCGGCACACCGCCGAAGTGCTGCGGGAGATCGGGATCACCCCCGAGCAATACCAGCGCATGCGCGACGCGGGCATCGCCTGAGGCCTCAGGGATAGCGCACCGGCTTGCCGGGGATGTCGGGCATGGGAATGAACTCGGTTTCCCCGGGAACGCCGGGAAAGCGCTGCGCGCGCCAGTCTTCCTTGGCCTGCTCGATGCGCTCGGCCGAGCTCGACACGAAGTTCCATGACAGGTAGCGGGGCTCGTCCATGGGCTCGCCGCCCAGCAGGACGAAGCGGGCCGCATCGGGCCCCGCCGACTTGACGACGACCTGCTTGCCGGGCTTGAGCACCAGCAGCCGGCCCGGGCCGTATTGGCCGTCCGCCCCGAGGTCCAGGGTGCCCTGGACGGTGTACAGGGCTTGTTCCGGATACTCCGGCGGTATCGACAGGCGCGCGCCCGGCTGCAGCTGCACGTCGACCTGGAACAGTTCCGACAATGCGGGCGCGCCCGAGCGCTTGCCGAAATAGCGGCCGGCCACGATGCGCGCCGACACGCCGGTGTCGGTCTCGGTGGGCAGCTCGGCCTTGCCGATGTGGGTAAAGCCGGGTTCGCATTCTTCATGGGCTCTGGGCAGGGCCACCCAGCATTGCAGGCCGTACAGGGGCGATGACTGTTCGCGCGCCTGGGCGCCGGTTCGTTCGGAGTGGACGATGCCCTTGCCGGCGGTCATCCAGTTGACGTCGCCGGGCTGGATGGCCTGGACGCTGCCGAGGCTGTCGCGATGGATGATCTCGCCTTGGAGCAGGTAGGTGATGGTGGCGAGGCCGATGTGGGGGTGGGGGCGGACGTCGAGGCCGCGGCCGGGGGCGAAGACGTGGGGGCCCATCTGGTCGAGGAATACATAGGGGCCGACCATGCGCCGTTGCCTTGACGGCAGGGCGCGGCGCACTTCGAAGTTGTCGCCGAGGTCGTGGCCGCGGGGGACGATGACGGTTTCCAGAGGGCTGTCGTCGGGGAGGGTCTGGCTTGGCGAGTCTGTGGTCATGTCGGCTCCTGGATGGGATGCGTGGGCGGCGCGAGGTGGCGACCTCATGGTGCTACTTTAAGGCTTCGGGCCGGTTTTGGGGCTTGCCGTTCGTCAGCCGTGATCCGCAGCTTCCGCCGGCCGGGCATCCCCGTCCATAAAAAAACAGACGCCTACGGGTAAACCCCAGTGAAGTCCGCTTGACCGTCACCCTGCTTGCGAGGAAGATTCTCGTTTTAGAGAATTCTCATATTTGATAATCCAAATCGCAGAAAAAAGGACGGAGTTTCATGGCAGTCGCGAAGGTGTATGACTATCTGATCATCGGTGCGGGCATGGCGGGGGCCTCGCTGGCCTACCGCCTGAAGGACCGCGGCGCGATCAAGGTGGTCGAGGCGGAAAGCCAGGCCGGGTACCACTCCTCCGGCCGTTCCGCGGCGATGTTCATGGAAACCTACGGCACGGCCACCATACGCGCCCTGACGCGGGCCAGCCGGTCCTTCTTCGAATCGCCGCCCCAGGGGTTCAGCGACCACGGCTTGCTGACCGACCGGGGCGTCCTCTATATCGCGCGCGTGGGCCAGGAAACCCTGCTGGCCGAGACACTGGCCCAGCTGCGGGCCACGGGGGCCGAAGTGCGCACCGTGAGCGCGGAAGAAGTCGTCGCGCGGGTACCCTGCGTGCGCGGCGAAGGCCTCATCGGCGCGATCGAGGAAGTCGACGCCAAGGACGTCGACGTGCACGCCTTGCTCCAGGGCTTCCTGAAAGGGGCGAAGCAGTCCGGCGTGGAATTTTCCTACGGCGCCGCCGTCCGCGGCGCGGCGCGCGACGGCGACGGCTGGAAGGTCGAGCTCGCCTCGGGGGAAACGATCGCCGCGCGGGCCGTCGTCAACGCCGCCGGCGCCTGGGGCCAGCAAGTGGCCGATCTGTTCGGGGCGTCCCGCATCGGCTTGCAGCCCAAGCGCCGCAGCGCTTTCACCTTCAAGGCCGGAAGCGACGGCGCACAGGCCTGGCAGGGCATCGAGCGCTGGCCGGCGGTCGTGGGCATAGACGAATCCTTTTACTTCAAGCCCGACGCGGGCCAGCTGCTGGGGTCCCCCGCGAACGCCGACCCGGTCGAGCCGCATGACGTCGTGGCCGAGGAACTCGACATCGCGGTGGGCATCGACCGCATCACGGCGGCCACCACCTTGCAGATCCGGCGCCCCAGCCATACCTGGGCCGGCTTGCGCTCCTTCGTGCCCGACGGCGATTTCGTCATCGGCTGGGACGGCAAGGCCGCCGGCTTCTTCTGGCTGGTCGGGCAGGGGGGCTATGGCATCCAGACCTCGCCGGGCGCCTCGCTGCTGGCCGCCAACCTGGTCCTCGGGCAGGAGCTCGACCCCAGCCTGAAGGCCGAGAAGCTGGACGCCTCCCTCGTTTCACCTGCACGCTTTGCCGCCTGAGCGCGGCGGAACCACGAACATACAAGGCACGATCATGAGAATTCAACGCTACGAATCCCCCTTGGGCCTCCCGTTCTCGCGCATGGTGCGCGCGGGCGGCTTCGTCTTCTTTTCCGGGCAGATCCCCATGGATCGCGACGGGCAGGTGGTCAAGGGCGACATCAAGACGCAGACCCGGGCCGTCATGGAACGCCTGGGCGACAGCCTGGCCGAAGCCGGCCTGGGCTTCGAGGACGTGGTGAAAGCCACCGTCTGGCTGTCGGACCTCGCCCTGTTCGCGGATTTCAACGAAGAATACCGCCGCCACTTCACCGCCGGCCTGCCCACCCGTTCGACGGTCGAGGCGAAGCTGGCCATGGGCGTCGACCTGGAAATCGAGATCCAGGCGCTGGATCGCTGATTCATCAAGGAGACGACTCACCATGCGCATCTTCACCGCTTCGCTGTCCACGGAAACCAATACGTTTTCCCCGATTCCCACGGGCATCGATTCCTTCAAGGCCCGCGGCTACTACCCGGCCGGCACCCACCCCGACACCATGCTGCAGTTCTCGGGGCCGCTGTGGGCGGCGCGCCGGCGTGCCGAGGCCCACGGCTGGACAGTGATCGAAGGCACGGTGGCCGGCGCCGTGCCGGCGGGCCTGACGACCCGCTACGCCTTCGAGACGCTGCGCGATGAAATCCTGCAGGACCTCCGGAATGCCGGGGAAGTCGACGTCGTGGTGCTGGGCCTGCATGGCGCGATGGTGGCCGACGGCTACGACGACTGCGAAGGCGACCTGATCTCCCGCGTGCGCGAGATCGTCGGGCCCGGCGTGGTCGTCGGCGCGGAGCTCGACCCGCATTGCCACATGACGCCCCTGATGCATGAAAACGCCGACTTCCTGGTGTGCTACAAGGAGTATCCGCACACCGACATCCTCGAGCGCGCCTACGACCTGGTGGACCTCTGCGTGGCCAAGCGGCAGGGCAAGACGAAACCCGCGCTGGGCGTCTACGACTGCGAGATGATTTCCATCATGCACACCAGCCGCGAGCCCATGCGCAGCTTCGTCGACCGGCTCCTGCAGATGGAACGGGAACCGGGCATTTTGTCGATCTCGATCGCACATGGCTTTCCCTGGGGAGACGTGCCGGGCATGGGCAGCAAGGTGCTGGTCTATACCGACGGCGACGCCGAGCGCGCCGGTCGGCTGGCCGAAAGCCTGGGCCGGGAAATCATCGGGTTCCGCGACGCCTTGCAGACGCCCAATCCGACGACGGTCGAGGCGCTGCGGATCGTCGAAGAGAACCGGCGCTATCCCGCCGTGCTGGCCGATTCGGCCGACAACGCGGGCGGGGGCGCGGGCAGCGATTCCACTTTCGTCTTCGCGGACCTGCTCGAACACAAGGTGCGCGACGCCGTCATCGGGCCCGTCTGGGATCCGGGCGCGGTGGGCCTGTGCATGAACGCCGGCGAAAACGCGGTGCTCAAGCTGCGCATCGGCGGCAAGGTATCCGAGGCATCGGGCCAGCCCGTGGACGCGGTCTGCACCGTCAAGGCGCTGCGCCGCGACGCCTACATGACCGGCCTGTCCAATACGCCGTCCCTGCTGGGCGACGTGGCGGTGGTCGAGACCGAGGGCATCACGCTGGTGCTGACCAGCGTGCGCAACCAGGCCGTGGGCCGTGACCTGTTCACGCAGTTCGGCATAGACCTGTCCAAGCAGAAATTCATCGTGGTGAAGTCCTCGCAGCACTTCTACGCCGACTTTTCCAAAGTGGCCGCCCAGGTGATCTACCTGAACACGCCGGGGTCGGTTACGTCGGACATCAGGACGCTTCCGTACAAGAAGCTGGTTTATCCGAAATGGCCGCTGGCCACGCCGGCCGTTTGACGCATTGCATCCAACCAAATCCATACTGGGAGAACAAGGAATGAAAATCACAACCACGGGCATGAAGGCGCTGGCCGCCGGCATGCTGGCCGGCGGCCTGTTGCTGGCCGGCGGATCCAGCCTGGCGACGACGCTGCGCCTTGCGCCCACCGCCGACCTGAAGACGCTGGACCCGCTCTTCAACACCGCCTACATCACGCGCAACCATGGCTACATGGTGTTCGACACCCTGTTCGCGCAAGACAGCAAGGGCGACATCCACCCGCAGATGGTGGACAGCTGGAAGAAGTCCGATGACGGCATGAAGTGGTCCTTCATCCTGCGCGACAAGCTGCAGTTCAATGACGGCACGCCCGTGACGGCGGCCGACTGCGTCGCGTCGATCGAGCGCTGGGCCAAGAAGGACACCCTGGGACGCCTGATGATGAAAGCCGGCGCCTCGCTCAAGGCCGTCGACGACAAGACCTTCGAGATCACCCTGGAGCAGCCTTTCGGGCTGGTCCTGGCGGCCCTGTCCAAGCCCTCCGGCATGCCGCTGTTCATCATGCCCAAGCGCCTGGCGGACACCGATCCCAGCGTCCCCGTGACCGAAATGGTCGGCTCCGGCCCCTTCCTCTTCAAGAAGGAAGAATGGGTGCCCGGCAACAAGGTCGTGTACGTGAAGAACCCCAACTACGTGCCGCGCTCCGAGCCCGCCGACGGCCTGGCCGGCGGCAAGGTGGCCAAGATCGACCGCGTCGAATGGATCTACATTCCCGACGCCAACACCGCGGCCGCCGCGCTGCAGAACGGCGAAGTCGACATGATCGAGAGCGTGACGCCGGACTTCCTGCCGGTGCTGGAAGGCAATCCCGAGGTCACCCTCACGCCTTCCGTGGCTTCGCAAGGCATGATCGTGCCCAACCACCTGTACCCGCCGTTCAACAACGCGAAGGCCCGGCAGGCGCTCTATCACCTGGTGAATCAGGTCGAGTTCGTGTCGGCGGTGGGCTACGGCGACAAGTACCGCACGGAATACTGCCCGTCCCTGTACACCTGCAGCTCGCCCTACGCCACCGACCGCGGCGCGGCCCGCTACAAGAAGCCCGACGTGGAAAAGGCCAAGCAGCTGTTCAAGGAAGCCGGCTACAAGGGCGAGAAAGTCGTCATTCTCTACCCGACCGACAACGTCAACTCGCCGGCCAACCTGGTGCTGGCCCAGGCGCTCAAGAAAGCCGGCATCAACGTCGACCTGCAGGCCATGGACTGGGCCTCGGTGGCCGCCCGCCGCCTGAAGAAGGATCCTCCCGCCGAAGGCGGCTGGAACATCTTCCTGACGCATGGCGGCTACTTCGATGCCGGCACCCCGGTGACCAATCCCTGGCTGTCGGCGCCTTGCGGAGGCGGCCTGCCCGGCTGGCCTTGCGACAAGGAGCTGGACGAGCTGCGCGCCAAGTGGATCGCCGAAGGCGACGAGGCCAAGAGCAAGGAACTCGCCGCCCAGATCCAGGAGCACGCCTATGAGGTCGTTCCCTACGTGGTCTGGGGCGAGTTCAAGCCCGTCATCGCCACGCGCGGCCTGCGCAATGTCGACCTGATGAAGACCGGCATCCCGGTCATGTGGAACGTCGAGAAGAAGTAGGCCGGCAGGCCCGGCCTTCGGGCACGGGCCGGCGGGAAAACGGAACAAGGAGTCTTGAGTTGTTATATGTATTGCGAAGACTGATCGCGACCATCCCGGTAATGGTTGTCGTTGCGGTGTTTGTTTTCCTGCTGACCCACCTGTCGCCGGGCGATCCGGCGGCCGTGCTGGCCGGAGACAACGCCACGGTCGAGGACGTTGAGAAGATCCGCATCGCCATGGGCCTGGACAAGCCGCTCATCGAGCAATTCCTCAGCTGGAGCGGCAACGTGCTGACGGGCGACCTGGGCATTTCGACCTCGACCAATGTTCCGGTCTCGACCTTGATCCACCAGCGCATGGGCCCGACGATCTCCATCGCGCTGTTCACCATTCTTTTTGCGGTGCTGTTCGCCGTGCCGCTGGGCGTGGCGGCCGCCTGGAAGGCGGGCTCGCTGACGGACCGGCTGATCATGCTGGCGTCGGTCATGGCGTTTTCCATCCCCGTCTTCCTGATCGGCTACGGGCTCGTCTACGTCGTGTCGATCAAGCTGGGCCTGCTGCCGGTGCAGGGCTATAAATCGCTGTCGGAAGGCGCATCGGCCTACTTCAGGCATCTGCTGCTGCCTTGCCTTTCCCTGGGCCTGGTCTACATGGCGCTGCTGACGCGCATGACGCGCGCCACCATGCTGGAAGCCCTGGGCGAGGACTACATCCGCACGGCCAAGGCCAAGGGCCTGGGCGCGCGCCTGGTGATCTGGCATGCGCTCAAGAACGCCGCCAACCCCATCGTGACGACGGTGGGCGTGGGCGTCGCCATGCTGATCGGCGGCGTGGTCGTCACGGAAACGGTGTTCGCGATTCCCGGCCTGGGGCGCCTGACGGTGGACGCCGTGCTGCGCCACGATTATCCGGTCATACAGGGCGTGCTGCTGATCGCCTCGGCGGTCTATGTGCTGATCAATCTCGTCGTCGACCTGAGCTACAGGCTGTTCGACCCCAGAATGGACCGCTGACCGCCATGCAAACCCAAGCAATAGGCTCCATGAGCACAAGAAAGAAACTGTGGCTGATGTTCCGCATGCAGCCCACCATGTATTTCGGGATCGCGGTGCTGGCGCTGCTGACCGTGGTCGCGATTTTCGCGCCGCTGCTGTCCAGCATCAACCCGCTGGACATCAATCCGCTGGCGCGCATGAAGCCGCCGTCCGCCGAACACATTTTCGGCACGGACGCGCTGGGCCGCGACGTCTATGCGCGCGTCGTCTGGGGCGCGCGCGTCTCGCTGGTGGTGGGCGTCGCCGTCGCCCTGGTCAGCGTGGCGCTGGGCGTGCTGATCGGCATGCTGGCGGGCTATTTTTCCAAGCTCGACATGGCCATCATGCGCGTCATGGACGGCCTGATGGCCATACCCAACATCCTGCTGGCGATCGCGCTCATGGCGGTGTTCAAGGGCGGCCTCGTCACGGTCATCATCGCCATCATCATCCCGGAAGTGCCCCGGGTGGTGCGCCTGGTGCGCGCGCTCGTGATCTCCATACGCAACCAGCCCTACGTCGAGGCCGCCAAGGCCGTCGGCACGCGCACGCACAAGATCCTGGCCATGCACATCCTGCCCAATCTGTTCGCGCCCCTGATGGTGCAGGCCACCTTCATCGCCGCGTCGGCGATCATCACCGAGGCGGTGCTGAGCTTCCTGGGCGTGGGCATTCCGCCCCAGACGCCGAGCTGGGGGAACATCATGGCGGACGGCCGCAATTTCCTTTCCATCGCCTTCCACATCATCCTGTTTCCGGGGCTTTTCCTCGCCGTGACGGTGCTGGCGGTCAACATGCTGGGAGACGGTCTGCGCGACATGCTGGATCCCAAGCTGGCGAAGAAGATCTAGGCGGACAGGCATGAACGACAAGAACATACTCAGCGTCGAGAACCTGAGCGTGCATTTCGAGGGCTTCGACCGCACGGTCGTGGCGGTGAAAGACCTTTCCTTCCACGTGCGGAGCGGCGAGACGCTGGGCATCGTCGGGGAATCGGGCTGCGGGAAGAGCGTGACCTCGCTGGCCATCATGCGCCTGCTGGCCAAGTCCGCGCGCGTGGTCTCCGGGACCATCGAGTTCGAAGGCAGGAACCTGCTGAGCCTCAGCGAAAAGCAGATGCGCGGCATCCGCGGCAACAAGCTGTCGATGATCTTCCAGGAGCCCATGACCTCGCTGAACCCGGTGTTCACCGTGGGCCGGCAGATCGCCGAATCCATCGTGCTGCATCAGGGCAAGACCTACAAGCAGGCGCTGGTCGACGCCCAGGGCCTGCTGGAGCTGGTCCAGGTGTCGGATCCGCAGAAAAGGCTGGCGAACTATCCCTACGAGCTGTCGGGAGGCATGCGCCAGCGGGTCATGATCGCGATCGCGCTGGCCTGCAAGCCGCGGCTGCTGATCGCCGACGAGCCCACCACGGCGCTGGACGTCACGATACAGGCCCAGATCCTGCAGATACTGAAGGACATCCAGCAGCAGCTGGGCACGGCCATCGTCCTGATCACGCACGACCTGGGCGTGGTGGCCGAATCCTGCGACCGCGTCATGGTGATGTACGCCGGATCCAAGGTGGAGGAGGGCCGGGTCGCCGACGTGCTGTATCGCGCCCATCATCCTTATACCCAGGCGCTCATCCGTTCGCTTCCCGCCTTCGTGGAAGGGGATGCGGAGCAGCAGCGGCTGGCCGAGCTGCCCGGCATCGTGCCCACGATCACGCCGCAGGCGGTCGGCTGCGCCTTTCAATCGCGCTGCTCGCGCGCCGTCGCCGCCTGCGCATCGGCGGCCCCGATTGCGCTGCAGGCCGGCGATGCGCACCGGTATTGGTGCCGGGCCGAGTGATGGCGGCCGATTGTAGAAATAGCGAGTAATGGATATGTCTCAGGAAAACACGCCGGCCGCGCAAGGCGGCGAAGTCCAGATGGAAGTCATCGGGCTCAGCAAGCGCTTCACGATAAAGAGCCAGGGAAGGCGCGCGGTGCTGAACGCGGTGAGCGACGTTTCTTTCACCGTGCGCAAAGGCGAGACCTTCAGCATCGTGGGCGAGTCGGGCTGCGGCAAGTCCACGCTGGGGCGCTGCCTGGCGCGCCTGCTGGAGCCGTCGGAGGGCCAGGTGGTCTTCGAGGGCGAGGACGTGGGCGGGCTCAAGAGCGGCGCCTTGCGCGAGCTGCGGAAAAAGATCCAGTTCATTTTCCAGGATCCCTATTCCTCGATGAATCCCCGCATGCGCGTGCGCTCCATCCTGGCCGAGCCGCTGCGCAATTTCTCGGTGCCCGAGCCGCAGGTCGCGGCGCGGCTGGAAGAGCTGCTGCGCCTCGTCAGCCTGAAGCCCGATGCGCTGGACAAATACCCGCACCAGTTCTCGGGCGGACAGCGGCAGCGGCTGGTGATTGCGCGCGCCCTGGCCCTGGAGCCCGATTTCATCGTGTGCGACGAGCCCGTCTCGGCGCTGGACGTCTCGGTGCAGGCGCAGGTCATCAATCTGCTCGTGGACCTGCAGAAGACCTTGCGGCTGACTTATCTTTTCATTTCCCATGACTTGAGCGTGGTGCGCCACCTGAGCCACAAGGTGGCGGTGATGTACCTGGGCCGCATGGTGGAAGTGGGCACGCGCGACGAAATCTTCAACACGCCGCGCCATCCCTACACCAAAGCCCTCATGGCGGCGGTGCCGCGCTTCTCGGAAGAAAGCCGCGCGCAGCCCAGGGCGCTGCGCCTTTCGGGCGAGATTCCGAGCCCCTTGTCGCCGCCCTCCGGCTGCGCTTTCCGGACCCGCTGTCCGAACGCGCAGGCGGTGTGCGCCGAGTCCCGGCCCGAGGCCAGGCGTTTCAGTCCGGACCACGTGGTGGCGTGTCATTTTGCATAGCATCCAGGAGCAACAGCATGAGCAGCGAGCAAGTCGAATCCTTTGATTTCATTTTGTCGGGCGGTCTGGTGATCGACGGCACCAACACGGCGCCTTACGTGGCCGACGTCGGCGTGCGCGGCGACCGCATCGCTGCCATCGGCGACCTGTCCCGCGCCCACGCGGCGCAGCGCGAAGACATATCCGGCCTGGCCGTATCGCCCGGCTTCATCGATTCGCATACGCACGACGACAACCTGTTGTTGCGCAAGCCCGACATGGAGCCCAAGATATCCCAGGGGGTGACCACGGTCATCACGGGGAATTGCGGCATCAGCCTGGCGCCCTTGCTGCACGAAAGCCCGCCGCCCCCGCTCGACCTGCTGGACGTCGGCGGCAGCTACGCCTTCTCCACCTTCGCCGACTACCTGAACGCCCTGCGGGCGTCGCCCCCCGCGCTCAACTGCGCCTGCATGCTGGGGCATTCCACGCTGCGGGCCGCCGTCATGCCCGACCTGGAGCGCAATGCGACGCCGGAAGAGATCGAGCGCATGCGCGAACTGGCGCAGGAAGGCCTGGAAGCCGGCGCCATCGGCATCTCCACCGGCACCTTCTACCCGCCGGCCGCGCATGCCACGACCGAAGAGATCATCCAGGTCTGCCGGCCGCTGAGCGAGCACAACGGCGTCTACGCCACGCACATGCGCGACGAGGGCGACGAGATCGTCGCCGCCCTGAACGAAACCTTCCGCATCGGCAAGGAGCTCGGCGTGCCGGTGATCATCTCGCACCACAAGCTGATGGGCAAACAGAACTTCGGCCGGTCGAGCGAGACGCTGGCGATCATCGCCGACGCCATGAAGAAGCAGGAGATCTCGCTGGACGCCTATCCCTACGTGGCGGGATCCACCATGCTCAAGAAGGACCGCGCGCTGCTGTCGGCCAAGACCATCATCACCTGGTGCAAGCCGCATCCGGAATACACCGGGCGCGATCTGGACGACATCGCCCGGGAGCGGGGCAAGGACAGGTGGGACGTGGTCGACGAGCTCATGCCGGCCGGCGCCATCTATTTCATGATGGACGAGGACGACGTCCAGCGCATCATGGCCTTCCCGGACACCATGATCGGTTCCGACGGCCTGCCTCACGACACCCACCCCCACCCCCGCCTTTGGGGCACCTTTCCCCGCGTGCTGGGCCACTACAGCCGGGACCTGGGCCTGTTCCCCATCGAGACCGCGGTCTGGAAGATGACCGGCCTGACCGCCGGCCGGTTCGGCCTGGCGGACCGGGGCGTGATCCAGCCGAACGCGTTCGCGGACCTGGTGGTCTTCGATCCGGCCACGGTGGCGGACGCCGCCACCTTCGAGACGCCCATGGAGCGCTCGCGCGGCATCCACCACGTGTACGTGAACGGCGCCAAGGTCTGGGATGCCGACGCGCATTTCACCGGCCGGTATGCGGGTCGGGTGCTGGAGCGGTCCTGAAGCGATCCTGAACATCGAACCCCAAGGAGGATGATTTGAAATTGCATATCGCCGTGGCCCAGGTGGGCCCCATTGCGCGCAGCGACACACGCGCCCGGACGGTCGCGCGCCTGTGCGAACTGTTGAAGGACGCCGCGAGCCGGGGCGCGAAGTGGGTGACTTTTCCCGAGCTGACGCTCACCACCTTCTTCCCGCGCTGGAGCATCGAAGACCCCCGGGAAGTGCGCAGTTTCTTCGAGACGGAAATGCCGGGCAAGGAAACCCGGCCGCTGTTCGACCTGGCGCGCGAGCTGGGCGTCGGCTTCTACCTGGGCTATGCCGAACTGGACGGGGAACGGCAGTTCAACACGTCCATCCTGGTCGACGGCGGCGGAAGCATCATCGGCAAATACCGCAAGATCCATATCCCGGGGGATGCGCAATCCCAGGACGGCTATCCCATACAGCACCTGGAGAAAAAATACTTCCAGGTGGGCGACCTGGGTTTTCCCGTGTTCGACGCGGGCGAGACCCGCATCGGCATGTGCATCTGCAACGACAGGCGCTGGCCGGAGACCTACCGGGTGATGAGCCTGCAGGCGGTCGACCTCGTCATGGTGGGCTACAACACGCCGACCGGATACGGGCGGCTGGGGGAGCCCAGGCACTTGCCGCTGCTGCACAATCACCTGTCCCTGCAGGCGGCGGCCTACCAGAATACCTGCTGGGTGGCCGCCGCGGCGAAGGCCGGCGTGGAGGAAGGCATACACATGATAGGCGGATCCTGCATCGTGGCGCCCACGGGGGAAATCGCCGTCCAGGCGCTGTCCGAAGACGACGAAGTGATCAACTATGTATGCGACATGAGCCTGGCGGACGGCTATCGCGGTAATATCTTCAACTACGAGCGGCACAGAAGACCCGAGCACTATCGGGCTATCGTTGATCGCGTAGGTGCCAGCCGCTCGCCGTTATAGATGGGGGAGGGCATCATGGCGCCGGACACGGACGCTCTGAACCAGAAAATCGTCTCGAAAGAGGCGATGGGCGCTCGTCTTCGGGCCATGCGCAAGCAAAAGGGGTTCACGCTCAAGCAGCTTTCGGCGGCTTCGGGCGTGGCCCTGTCCACGCTGTCGAAGGCCGAGCTGGGGCAGACCGCCCTGAGCTACGAGAAATTCGTGGCGATTTCGCTGGCGCTCGACGTGGACATGTCCCTGTTGCTGCAGGCCGGCGCGGGCCGCGCGCCGAACCGGCTGAACGGGCGGGTGCTGAAGGCCAACAGCCTAGAACAGGACGAATACTTTACCGACACCTACCGGCACCAGTTCCTGTTCAGCGAGACGGCGGGCAAGGTCATGACGCCCATCATCGCCACCATCTTTTCCCGCGATACCGAGGAATTCACCGAGTACATCAAGCACCCGGGCCAGGAGTTCACCTATGTGCTGTCGGGCGCGGTCCGCATCGTTTTCGAAACGGGCGACGCCATCAGCCTGAAGCGGAACGAAGCCGCCTACTTCGACAGCGGGGTCGGCCACGTGTATTTGTCGACCAGCAAGGCGCCGGCGCGCGTGCTGGCGGTTTGCACCGACATGCCCGTGTGGCCGCCTAAAAGCCGCACATCGACATGAAGTTTTCCCACTGGATGCGCATGCTGGGCGTCAGGTAGCCCAGGAAAGACAGGCCCAGCACCACCGCCAGCACGAGCGCGCCCACCACGCGCCGGTGGCGGGCGGTGTCGGGCGGCGGGGTTCGATGGGTGTGCGTATCGGTATTCATGGCCATCATGCATTGATCGGGGCGACAGCCCCTTTGCCGATAGTATAGGCCGAGTCGGCGCCGGCGGGGATGTTCCGGCGGCCCCCCGCGCACGGATCAGGCCGGCTTCGCCGCCAGCGGCTGCTCGCGGATCGGCAGGCACAAGGCCGCCGCCACGACGGCCAGCACGATCCCCGCCCACCACACGGCGGCGTAGCTGCCGGTGGCGCCGTAGGCATAGCCGCCCAGCCAGACGCCGATGAAGCTGCCGATCTGGTGGCCGAGGAAGGCGATGCCCGACAGCGTGGCCGCATACCGGAAACCGTAGATCTGCCCGATCAGCCCTTGCGTCAGCGGCACGGTGCCCAGCCAGAGCAGGCCCATCCAGGCCGCGAAGACATAGGCCACCCACGGCGCCATGGGCATGGCGATCAGGAAGAGAATGCCGAAGGCCCGCAGGAAATACACCGCGGCCAGCAGGTTCTTCTTGCTGTAGCACCCGCCCAGCTTGCCCGCGTAGAACGACCCCGCCACATTGAACAGCCCGATCAGGGCGATGGAGATGGCGCCGTCTCCCGCCGTCAGGCCGCCGTCCACCAGGTAGGCCGGCAGGTGCAGGGTGATGAAGGCGGTATGGAAGCCGCAAACGAAATAGCTCCAGAACAGGAAATGGAATGAAGAATGCCGGAACGCTTCCCGGACCGCGGCGCCCAGGGATTGATGGTGGCCGGTCGCAGCGGCGGGCTTGCCGCGCAGCAGCAGGGCCAGAGGCATGCCCGCCGCCGCGAACAGGGACAGCAGCCACAGGGCGCCGGTCCAGTCCAGGGTGGAGATCGCGATCTGGCCGATGGGCACGATGGTGAATTGCCCCATGGATCCGCCCGCGCTGGCGATGCCCATGGCCGTGCTGCGGTACGCCGGCGGAACGGCCCGCGCAATCACCGGCAGAATCACGGGAAACGTGGTGCCCGCCTGGCCCAGCCCCACCAGCACGCCGGCGGTCAGATACAAAAAGAGCTCGTCGGTGGACAGCCGCATGCCGATCATGCCCAGCATGAAGAGCAGGGCGCCGAGCGCGACCGTGCGGCCGGCCCCGTAGCGGTCGGCCAGTATGCCCATGAAAATGGAGCCCACGCCCCAGACCAGGTTCTGGATGGCGAAGGCCATCGAGAAAACGTCGCGGCCCCAGCCCAGCTCCATGCCCATGGGCTGCATGAACAGCCCGAAGGTGGCGCGCACGCCCATGACGAGCAGCACGACGGACGCGCCGGCATAGAGCGTGCGCATGTAGGACGGGGTGGAGGCGGACATGGTCGGTTCTTGCGGGCGGCGGCGGCGCGGAAAAGCGAAGTGGGGATATTAGCATTGCCGCATGCCGCGTGTTTGTGGTTTCGGGGCAAAGCCTCTAACATGGAGACGAGTCTTTCGCCAATCTCAGGAGCCCCCATCATGAGTCATCATGTCTACAAGCAGCTGGACCTGACCGGTTCTTCTCCCGACAGCATCGAAGACGCCGTCAGCACGGCCATCGCCAAGGCGCATGAAACCGTGCGCAACATCCAGTGGTTCACCGTGACCGACACGCGCGGGCGCGTGGTCGACGGCAAGGTCGCCCATTGGCAGGTTTCCATCAAGGTGGGATTCACGCTGGAATGAATCCCGGGGCGCGGCGGCCCGCGCCTGCAAGCCGCCCCGTGGGCGGTTTCAGTCTTCGCGGCTGGTGACTTCAACCAGGTGGTAGCCGAACTGGGTCTTCACCGGGCCCTGTACCACGCCGACCGGCGCGCTGAACACGACCTCGTCGAATTCCTTCACCATCTGGCCGCGGCCGAACGAACCCAGGTTGCCGCCGTCGCGGCTGGACGGGCAGCTGGAATTCTCTTTGGCCACTTGCGCGAAATCGGCCCCGTTCTCGATCTCGGCCTTGAGTTCCCGGCACTTGGCTTCGGTGTCGACGAGGATGTGGCGGGCTGAGGCTTGGGTCATGGAAATACTCCTTCAAAGAAATGAGCACACAGAGTAACGCAAACCCGGCCAAAGGGCGCGCCCGCCCGCGCGGGCGCACGTATAATACTGGCGCATGAATCCTTCCACCCTCATCGGTATCGTCGCAAGCGTGGCACTGCTGGGCGCGGTGCTGTTCTTTTCCGCCGAAGACGCCGCCGCGTTCGTCGACGTGCCCAGCCTGGGCATCGTGGTGGTCGGCACGCTGGCGGCAACCTTCATCAGCTACCCCTTGCGCGAAGTGCTGCGCATCTTCCGCCTGCTCGGCACCGTGCTGCGCAACGAGCGCCTGCACACCGAGCAGGACATCGACGACCTCATCTCCATTTCGCGGCTGTGGATGAAAGACGACATCCGCAAGGTCGAGGCCGCCCTCGAGAACGTCTCCAATCCCTTCCTCAAGACGGGCGTCCAGCTGGTCATCGACCACACGCCCGAGCAGGACATCGTCGACCTCATGCAATGGCGGGTGTCCCGGCTGCGCGCCCGGGAGCGCGCGGAAGCGCAGCTTTTCAGGACCATGGCCGGCTTTGCGCCGGCGTTCGGCATGCTGGGGACGCTGGTGGGGCTGGTCAACCTGCTCTTCCTGCTGGGCGACGGCGACATGGCCGCCATCGGCCAGCAGATGGCGCTGGCATTGATGACCACTTTCTACGGCATCCTGTTCGCCAATCTGCTGCTCAAGCCCGTGGCGGTCAAGCTGGAACGGCGCACCGAGCAGCGCGTGATCGTCATGAGCATGATCATGCAGGGCGTTTCAATGATGTGCCAGAAGCGCAGCCCTTCGCTGATGCGCGAAACCCTGAACTCCTTCATGGAAGAGCATGAAGACGAAATCAACGACCATCAGGGCAGGCGCGCGCAGGTGCAACAGGCCGAACCGGCCAAGAAGCCGCGCCTGCGGCTCAGGCTGAAACCCAAGGCCAAGCCGCAGACCAGGCCGTCATGAGCGTGGTGCATCAGAACAAGTGGTATGTCGAGCCCGTGCCCGAAGAGGAAACCGAAGGCTGGCTGCTGACCTACCTGGATCTGATCACCTTGTTGCTCGTGTTGCTGGTGGTCATGCTGGCGCTGTCGGGGCAGGCGACCAGGCCCGCGACGGGGTCCGGCCTGCTGCCGGCCGGCAGCGGCTTGCTGCCCGGAGGGTCGGCGCCCGTTTCCATCCAGGTCGTTCCGCCGATCGAGGCGCCGGCGCCGGCCGTTCCCGTCCTGATTCCCGCGCCGGCGGAATCCATGGCGCCGCCGGCCGCCGCGCCTTCGGAGCCCGCCGCGCCCGTCGCTTCGCCCGATCCCGTCGAGCCCTCGGCGCCCATCGCGCCGGCGGGCGGCGGCGCCTGGCCGGCCATCGTCGCACAGACGGAATGGGACCCGCCGGCGTATGCGCCGGGGCTGTCCGATCCGGATCCCTCGGAATCGACGCTGTTCGTCGAACTGCCTTCTTATTTCCTGGCCGAGCCGGACGCCGACGCCGTGCTGCGGCATGTGATGGGGATCGGGCCGGTCGCGCCGGCATCGGCGCCCGCACCCGCACCCGCACCCGCCGCGCCCAGGCCCGCGCCCGGCGGCATGGGCATGCTGGCGTTGCCGGAGCTCGGCGACGACATCGAAATCATCCGCAAGCGGGAATCCATCAGCTTCCGGATCAACAGCGAGATCCTGTACAGCTCCGCCAAGGCCGATCTCAGCCTGGAAGGGCTGGCCGTCCTGCGCAAGCTGCTGCCGGTGCTCCGGGGCAGCGATTACATCATCACCGTGGAAGGCCATACGGACGCCCTGCCCATACGGGGCGGGCAGTATCCTTCGAACTGGGAGCTTTCGAGCGCCCGGGCCGGCAGAGTGGTCCGCTACCTGGCCGCCAACGGCGTCGGGCGCGCGCGGCTGCGCGCCATCGGCTATGCCGACACCCGGCCGCTGGCCGACAACGACACGGAACAGGGCCGGGCGAGCAACCGGCGCGTGGAAATCATTCTCGAACCGCCTCCGGCGCCCGAGCCCGACGACGATCCTTGAGCAGCACATGAGTTTTCGAACCCTGACCTTCATGCTCGCCGGCCTGGCGATGCTGGGCCCATTCGCCACCGATGCCTATCTGCCGGCCTTCCATAGCATAGGCGCCGAGTTCGAAGTGAGCCAGGCCATGGTGCAGCAGACGCTCAGCCTGTACTTGACGTGCTTTGCGGTGATGAGCCTGTTCTACGGCACCTTGTCCGACAGCTTCGGCCGGCGTTCGGTCATCATCGGCTCGCTGGTGCTGTTCGGCATCGGGTCCGTGGGCGCGATGCTGGCGCCTTCTTTCGGCTGGCTGCTTTTCTTCCGCGGACTGCAGGGCTGTTCGGCGGGTGCGGGGCGCGTCGTGGGGCAGGCCATCGCCCGCGATCGCTACCAGGGCGCGGAAGCGCAGCGGCTGTTCGCCAATATCACGATGGTGTTCAGCCTGGCGCCCGCCATCGCGCCGGTCCTGGGCGGGTATCTGACCAATCTCAGCGGCTGGCGCTCGGTTTTCGGGCTGCTGGCGGTGCTGAGCATTCTTCTGATCGCGGCGAGCCTGCGCAAGCTGCCCGAGACCCTGCCGGTGAACCGGCGCCAGCCTTTTCGGCTGCGCGTCATCGTGTCCAATTATCTGCACGCCTTGCGCCACCCGCCGTTCGTGCTGGCCATTCTCGCGGTGGGCTTCGCGTTTTCCGGCTTCGCTCTGTATATTTCGTCGGCCGCCAGCTTCATCATGAAGATCCTGGGCTTGTCCGAAACCGCGTTTGGATGGCTGTTCATCCCCTTCATCCTGGGGATGATGTCGGGCTCCATGGTCAATTCGCGGTTCGCCGAGAAGCTGGCGCCCGCGACGATGATCCATTGCGGGCAGGGCATCATCGCCCTGGGGGCGCTCGGCAATGTGGTGTACAACGCTTTTTTCACGGCTTCGGTGCCGTGGGCGGTGCTGCCGATTTTCGTCTATTCCTTCGGCCTGTCGCTGGCGCTGCCGGGCATGACGGTGGTCACGCTGGGCACCTTCCCCAGCATGCGGGGCATGGCGTCTTCGCTGCAGAGCTTTGTGCAAATGACGATTTTCGCGGTGATCTCGGGCACGATCGCGCCGCTGCTGTTTCATGATGCGCTGTTGTTGGCATTGGGAATGGCGGGGGGTGCGGCAATGAGCATCGTGCTGTGGTGGGCCAGCACTAGCCGGGCGGCGCGCCGGGGCGAGGGTTAACCGTTCAGTGTAAGGGTTAACACCTATCGGAAACAGGTTGCACCAGGTTGCACCCAAGGTGCAACCTGTAGTGTAATCTCTCCACGCAACCGCAACCCAACCCCTACCGGCACTTTATCGTCATGGCCACGACCTCGGCAAACACCACCCTCGGCGTCAAACTCGATGAAGCCACCCGCAACCGCCTGAAAGAGGCGGCCCGCAAGCTCGACCGCAGCCCCCATTGGGTCATCAAGCAATCCATATTCTCCTACCTCGAATCCCTGGACAGCGGCGTCTCGGTGATGGAGCTCCACAGCGTCGCGGCGCGCGTCGCCCGGGGCGAGGTCGAAGCGGTGGAATCCCTGCCTGAAGCCATCCACCAGCCCTTCCTGGAATTCGCCGAAAGCATCCTGCCACAGTCGGTCCTGCGCGCCGCCATCACCGGCGCCTACCGGCGGCCGGAAGAAGAGGTCGTGCCCATGCTGCTCGACCAGGCGCGCCTGCCCGGCGACGTCGCGGAATCGGCGGGGGCGCTGGCCTATCGGCTGGCGGAAAAACTGCGCGGCCAGAAGAACGCGGGCGGGCGCGCCGGCCTGGTGCAAGGCCTGCTGCAGGAATTTTCCCTGTCCTCCCAGGAAGGCGTGGCCCTCATGTGCCTGGCCGAAGCACTTTTGCGCATTCCCGACAAAGGCACGCGGGACGCGCTCATCCGCGACAAGATCAGCAATGGCAACTGGCAGCAGCACGTCGGCCAGAGCCCGTCCATGTTCGTCAACGCGGCATCCTGGGGGCTGGTGATCACCGGCAAGCTGGTGTCCACGCACAACGAAGCCGGCCTGTCCAGCGCGCTGAACCGCATCATCGGCAAGAGCGGCGAGCCCCTGATACGCAAAGGCGTCGACATGGCCATGCGCCTAATGGGCGAACAGTTCGTCACCGGCGAAACCATCGGGCAGGCGCTTGCCAACGCCGGCGCATTCGAGGCCCGGGGGTTCCGCTATTCCTACGACATGCTGGGCGAGGCGGCCATGACCGACGGCGACGCCCGCAACTACCTGGCGGCCTACGAGCAGGCCATCCATGCCATCGGCAAGGCCTCGAACGGCCGCGGCATCTATGAAGGCCCCGGCATATCCATCAAGCTTTCGGCCTTGCATCCGCGCTACGGCCGCAGCCAGTACGCACGCGTCATGGACGAGCTTTATCCGCGCCTGCTGGGCCTGGCGCAGCTGGCGCGGGGCTACGACATCGGCATCAACATCGACGCCGAAGAAGCCGACCGGCTGGAGATCTCGCTGGACCTGCTCGAGCGCCTGTGCTTCGAGCCCGCGCTGAAGGGCTGGAACGGAATCGGCTTCGTGATCCAGGCGTATCAGAAGCGCTGTCCCTACGTCATCGACTACCTGGTGGACCTGGCCCGCCGCAGCCATCATCGATTGATGATCCGGCTGGTGAAAGGGGCGTACTGGGACAGCGAGATCAAGCGGGCCCAGGTCGACGGCCTGGAGGGATACCCGGTCTATACGCGCAAAGTGTATACGGACCTTTCCTACCTGGCCTGCGCGCGCAAGCTGCTGCTCGTCCCGGACGCCGTCTACCCGCAGTTCGCCACCCACAACGCCCACACGCTGGCGGCGGTGTATTACCTGGCGGGGCAGAACTACTACCCCGGGCAGTATGAGTTCCAATGCCTGCACGGAATGGGCGAACCGCTGTACGAGCAGGTGGTCGGCAAGCGCGCGAACGGCGGCCTGGACCGCCCCTGCCGCATCTACGCGCCGGTGGGAACGCATGAAACGCTGCTGGCGTATCTGGTGCGCCGCCTGCTGGAAAACGGCGCCAATACGTCTTTCGTCAATCGCATCGCCGATCCCGGCATTCCCCTGGCGGCGCTGGTCGAGGACCCCGCGGTGTCGATCGCCAGAATGGCGCAGGACGATGGCGCCGCCGGCCTGCCGCATCCGCGCATCCCGCTGCCGCGCGCCCTGTATGGCGAAAGCCGGCTGAATTCCAGCGGCATCGATTTGTCCAACGAGCACCGGCTGGGCTCTTTGTCGAGCGCCTTGCTGGCCTCGGCCCACGCGGACTGGGCGGCGCGGCCCATGCTGGCCTGCGCGGCGACGGAAACCGAGCCCGCGCCCATTCTGAACCCGGCGGACCACCGCGATGTCGTCGGGCGGGTGATGAACACGGCGCCGGCCGACATCCCCCGCATCGTCGACGCGTCGCTGGCCGCCGCGCCGATCTGGCAGGCCACCCCGAGCACCGAGCGCGCGGCCATCCTCGAGCGCGCCGCCGACCTGATGGAAGGGCAGATCCAGCCCCTGATCGGCCTGATCGTCCGCGAAGCGGGCAAGACGTTCTCGAACGCGATCGCCGAAGTGCGCGAGGCGGTGGACTTCCTGCGGTACTACGCGACGCAGGCGCGCCAGGACTTCTCCAATGACAGCCATCGCCCCCTCGGGCCGATCGTCTGCATCAGCCCCTGGAATTTTCCGCTGGCCATCTTCACCGGCCAGGTGGCGGCCGCACTGGCGGCGGGCAATACCGTGCTCGCCAAGCCCGCCGAGCAGACGCCGCTCATCGCCGCGCAGTCCATCGGCATATTGCTGCAGGCCGGCGTGCCAGAAGGTGTGGTGCAGCTGGTGCCGGGCGACGGCGCCATAGGCGGCGCGCTCGTCGGCGACGAGCGGATCCGCGGCGTCATGTTCACCGGGTCGACCGAAGTCGCCGGCATCCTGCAGCGCAGCCTGGCCGGGCGGCTGGACGCGCAAGGCAGGCCCGTGCCGCTCATCGCGGAAACGGGCGGCCAGAACGCCATGATCGTCGATTCGTCGGCGCTGGCCGAGCAAGTCGTCCAGGACGTGGTCACCTCCGCATTCGACAGCGCCGGCCAGCGCTGCTCGGCCCTGCGCGTGCTGTGCGTGCAGGAAGACGTGGCCGACCGCATCATCGCCATGATCAAGGGGGCCATGGCCGAATACCGCATGGGCAATCCCGACCACATCGCCGTGGACATCGGGCCCGTGATCGACGCCGAGGCGCGGGCCAGCATCGAGCGGCACATATCCGCCATGCAGGCGAGCGGGCACTCCGTCGACCGGCTGGCGCGCAGCGAGCCCGAAGCCGTGGCGCACGGCACCTTCGTCACGCCGGCCCTCATCGCCATCGACAGCCTGGAAGAGCTGGAGCGCGAAGTGTTCGGCCCCGTGCTGCACGTGCTGCGGTATCGGCGCGCAGACCTCGACGCGCTGATCGACCAGATCAACGCCACGGGCTATGGGCTCACTTTGGGCGTGCACACCCGCATCAATGAAACCATAGACCGCGTGGTCGAACGCGCGCATGCCGGCAACATCTACGTGAACCGGAATATCGTCGGCGCGGTGGTCGGGGTTCAGCCGTTCGGCGGCGAAGGGCTGTCGGGCACGGGCCCGAAAGCCGGCGGGCCCTTGTACCTGTACCGCCTGCTGGCCAGCCGGCCGGAAGACGCCGTGGGCCGCACGCTGGCCCGCCTGGACGGCGGGCGCGCGCCCGACACCCGGCTGCGCGAACTGCTGGCCAAGAAGGACGGCGGAGCGCTCGACGCCTTGAGGGCCTGGGCCGCGCAGCAGGAGCGCGGCGACTTGGCGCGGCTGTGCGACCATTATGCGGGCCTGTCCCAAAGCGGCTTCACGCGCAGCCTGCCGGGCCCGACCGGCGAAAGCAATACCTACCGCCTGCTGCCCCGGCCGCGCGTGCTGTGCCTGGCCGCGAACGAGGACGACCTGCTGGCGCAGCTGGCGGCGGCGGTGGCCGTGGGCTCGGCCGTGCTGTGGGAAGACGGCCCGCCGGGCCGCGGCGTGTACGAAAGCCTGCCGCCGGCCTTGCGCGCGCGCATCGGCCTGGTTGCCGATTACGCCGCGGACGATGTATTGTTCGACGTCGTGCTGCATCATGGCGACGGCGATCAGCTGCGCGCGGCCGCTCAGCGCATCGCGCAGCGCCGCGGGCCGATTGCCGGCGTCATCGGCCTGGCGCAGGGGGAAACCGGCATACCGCTGGAACGCCTGCTCGTCGAGCGCGCCGTCAGCGTGAACACGGCCGCGGCGGGCGGCAACGCTAGCCTGATGACCATAGGCTGACCCCGGCATTCTTCATCATTCGAACAGGAAGGCGACGACGACATGCAGAACATCCCGACCACGGTCCGCGTGCCCATGGCCGAACTGACCGCCCTGCTGGCGCGCATCTTCCAGCGCCACGGGACTTCGGCGGAAGTGGCCGCCATCCTGGCCGACAATGTCGCCCGCGCCCAGCGCGACGGTTCGCACAGCCACGGCGTTTTCCGCATACCGGGCTATCTTTCCACCCTGGCCAGCGGCTGGGTGGACGGCAAGGCGGTGCCGGTGGTCAGCGATTCGGCGCCGGGCTATGTCAGCGTCGACGCGCGCAACGGTTTCGCACAGCCCGCGCTGGCGGCGGCGCGCGAAGCGCTGGTGGCCAAGGCCCGGCGCAATGGCATCGCGCTGCTGGCCATCCACGATTCCCATCATTTCGCTGCGCTCTGGCCGGACGTGGAGCCTTTCGCCCGCGAAGGCCTGGTGGCGCTCACTTTCGTCAACAGCATGGCTTGCGTCGTTCCACATGGCGGCCGCCAGGCGCTGTTCGGCACGAACCCCATCGCCTTTGCCGCTCCGCGCAGCGGCGGGGACCCACTGGTGTTCGACCTGGCCACCAGCGCCATCGCCCACGGCGATGTGCAGATCGCCGCCCGCGAGGGGCGCCGGCTGCCGCCCGGCCATGGCGTCGACGGCACGGGCGCGCCCACCGAGGATCCGAATGCCATCCTGAACGGCGGGGCGCTGCTGCCTTTTGGCGGCCACAAGGGTTCCGCTCTGTCGATGATGGTGGAGCTGCTTGCCGCGGCGTTGACGGGCGGGAATTTTTCCTTCGGCTTCACCTGGGCGAATCATCCGGGCGCGCAGACGCCACGGACGGGGCAGTTGTTCATAGTCATCGATCCTTCCAGGGGCCCCGGGAGCGATTTCGCGCAGCGCGCGGAAGAGCTGGTCGGTGCGATGCACGACGCCGGCCAGCCCCGCATGCCGGGGGACCGCCGTTATCGGCAGCGCAAAGAGGCGGAATCGCAAGGCGTGGCCATCGACGGCGACCAGCTTGCGCGCTTGCGGGAGTTGGCGGGGTAAGGCGGCCAACCGGCAGGCCGTGCTTATAATGATTCTCGTTCAAATTTCAAGCGCCCCTCGACATGTCCCTCTCGCCACTTGCCGTCCAGAAGATCCAGCACCCCCTCAAAGCCCGCATGCTCCAAGTGCGGCGCGTCACGCCCCTGAACCCCGACATGGTCCGCATCACCTTGGGCGGAGACGACCTGGCGGGCTTTCTGTCGGCTTCTTTCGACGATCACGTCAAGCTTTTCCTGCCGCCCGCGCCGGGCGCCAAGCCGGCCTTGCCGGTGATCGGGCCCAAGGGCCCCGCGTTTCCCGAAGGCCGGCCGCGCCCGGTCTCACGCGACTACACGCCCCGTCTTTACGACGCCGGCGCGCAGGAACTGCACATCGATTTCGTCTTGCATCATTCCGGGCCCGCGACCGACTGGGCGGCCGGCGCGAAACCCGGGGACTTCCTGGGGGTGGCGGGGCCTCGCGGCTCGTTCATCATTCCCCATGGATACGACTGGCACCTGCTCATCGGCGACGAGACCGCCATCCCCGCCATCGGCCGCAGGCTGGCGGAACTGCCGGCGCACACACGCGCGATCGCCGTGATCAAGACACGCAATGCCTCCGCGCGCACAGACTTCGAAACACGCTGCGGCCTGGACATCGAATGGGTGCTCGAAGAAGCGGCGGAAGCGGACGGCATGGACGCCCTGGAGCGGGCGGTCAGGGCGGTGGCCCTGCCCGCGGGCGAAGGCTATGCCTGGGCCGCGGGCGAATACACGGACATCAAGCGCATACGCGAGCATCTGGTCGAAGAACGCGGAATCGACAAGTCCCGCATACGCGCGGCCAGCTACTGGCGCAAGGCCGCCGAAGCGACCCACGTGAACTTCGAGTGATGTCCGCAGTTCGGCGGGCGGGCCGGGGTTTTCGCGACGGCCGGTGCGCTCGGCCCGGCGCGCGCCTCATGGCGACTTGTTCTGCAGCCGCTGGAGCAAGCCGTTGACGGCCGTGATGTGCTCCGGCGACGTATGGGCGATGGCCTGCAGCGCGGCGGCCATGTCCAGGTGATCGGGCAGGCTGCTGCGCTCCGCGCTGCGCAGCAGGCGCTTGGCCATGCGTATGGTGTTCCCGGGATGGCTGCCGATTCTTTCCGCGAGCGCCAGCGCGCTGTTCAATAGCTGTTCCGGGCTCGTGAGCTGGGACACCAGGCCGCAGCGCAGGGCTTCGTCGGCGCCGATGGGGCTGGCGGTGAAGGTCATGGCCATTGCGGTGGACCGCCCGACCAGGCGCGGCAGGATCCAGGAGCCGCCGTCGCCGGATATGATGCCCAGCTCCGCGAAGCTGACGCAGAAGGTGGCGTTGGCGGACGCGATGCGGATGTCGCACATGCAGGCGAGGTCGCAGCCGGCGCCGTACGCGGCCCCGTTAACGGCGGCTATCGTGGGGATGTCGGCGTCGTTCAGCGCAAGCGGCACCTGATGTATGGTTTCCTTGTAGCGCGTGCGGATGTCCTGCGGCGTTCCGGCGGAAAACCCCTCCCGGTTCGCCATCTTGCGCAGATCGCCGCCCGCGCAGAACGCTTTCCCCTTTCCCGTAATGATCAAGGCGCGCGCGGTGGGATCCCGATCGGCTTGCCGGATCTTGTCCGCCAGTTCCAGGAACTGGTTTTCGGTCGACAGCCGGTTCAGTTCGTCCGGCCGGTCCAGCCAGAGAATGATCGTGTCCCCGCGCCTTTCGGTGTGCACCAGGCCGGCGTCATGTGTCATGTGCCGCTCCAGCGGGGCGCGCGCTTTTCCGCAAAGGCGCGCGGGCCCTCGATCGCGTCCTGGCTATGGTAGACGCGTTCATGGATGCGCTTGGCGGCTTCGAAGCCTTCCTTGCAGCCCAGGTCCATGGCGGCGCCGATGCTCTGCTTGGCGGCCCAGACCGTCAGCGGGGCGTTGTCGCGTATGCTTTTGGCGAGCTTGCGGGCCCGTTCGCGCACCGCCGCGGGCGTGGCTTCGACGTGGTTGATGAAGCCGAGTTCGCGGAAGCGTTCGATGGGCTGCAGTTCGGCGGACATCATGAGCTCCATCAGGAAAGGCTGGGGCAGCATCCACAGCATGGGCACGGCCCAGGGAGCGCCCCGGCCCACCCTGGCCTCGGAGATGCCGCCCAGGGTGCCCGCCAGCCCGATGCGCAGGTCGCAATTGGCCGCCAGCACCATGCCGCCCGCCGTGAAATGCCCGGTCATGGCCGCGATGATGGGCTTTTCCACGGCGCGCATGCGCTGATGGAAGGGGTCGCGGAAGAGATCGAGAATGTCCATGTTGGATTCGGCCTGGACCCGGGACGCTTCTTTCAAGTCCATGCCCGCGCAGAACGTGCCGCAGTCCGAAGACGTGAGAATGGCCACCCGGATGGCGGGGTCGGCGTCGACTCGTTCCCAGAGGTCGAGCAGGCGATTGCCGACTTCGATCGAGAGCGCGTTGCGCTGCGCCGGGCGGTTGATGGTGATGGTGGCGATGCCGTCGTCGACATCGAAAAGTACCGCATCGGTCTGGCCCATGGGTTGTGCTCCAGTTGGCGTCTGTTCTTCCGGGTGGCCTTATGGCTGCGGGCGGCTCTTGACCATGCGCAGCGGGTTGTAGCTTGCCACGACTTCGCCGCGCTGATTGACGACCCGATTGGCGGTGCGCATCAGGCCCCGGCCCGGCTTGCTGGTTGCGCGCGCTTCCACCACTTCGCATTCCACATGGATGGTGTCGCCCGCCGTGGTGGGCCGATGGATCTTGAGGTCGGCCTCGAGGAACGCCATGCCGGTGCGCTGCATCGTGCTTTGCATCAACAGCCCTTCCGCGATGCAAAACACCAGCGAGCCCGGAACCGGGCGCGAACCGATGACCGAGACCTCGGAAATGTATTCCACGTTGGTGAACATTTCCTCGACCATGCCCGTGGCGCCCACGAACAGGGTGATGTCGGCTTCCGTGATGGTGCGCCCCAGCGTGCGGAAGCGATAGCCGACTTCGACGTCGTCCCAGTAGAGGCCGATGCCGTAGACGTCCAGGCCGTTCTTGTCTTTGGTGATGGGCTGATGTTTCATGATCGATGGCTCTTTCTGATGGTCAAACGATGCCGGCTTGCTGGAGTTTGGCGAACTCGTCGTCGCTCAAGCCGAGGCCCGACAGGACCTGATGCGTATGCTGCCCCAGCACGGGCGGCGCCTCGGTCAGGTTCAGCGGCGTTTCGGAGAAACGTATCGGGTTGTTGATGCCCGGGACCCGGCCATACAGGGGGTGGTCCAGGTCCAGGCGCATGCCGCGTTCAATCACCTGCGGGTCGTTGAACACCCGGTCTATCGTGTTGATGGGCCCGCAAGGCACCTGGGCCTCTTCCAGCAGCTTCACCCATTCTTCCACGCCGCGGGTGCGCGTGATGGCTTCCAGGCGCTGGTTCATTGCCGCGCGGTTGGCGACCCGGTCGCGGATGGTCCTGAACCGGGGATCCTCGGCGAAATCCGGCTGCCCGATCGCGTTGCAGAAGCGCTGGAACTGCGTGTCGTTGCCGATGGTAAGGATGATGTGGCCGTCCCGGGCGGGGTACACCTGATAGGGCGCGATGTTGGGGTGGCCGGTGCCCATGCGGACCGGCGCCACCCCGCTGGTGAGGTAATTCATTCCCTGGTTGACCAGCGAGCCGACCATGCAGTCGAGCAGGCTGATGTCGATGTGCTGGCCGCCGCCGCCTTGATCGCGATGGCGCAGCGCCGCCAGGATGGCCACGGTTGCGTACATGCCGGTCAGGATGTCGGCCACGGCCACGCCCACCCGCTGGGGACCGCCGCCCGGAAGGCCGTCGCGTTCGCCGGTGACGCTCATGAGGCCGCCCATGCCCTGGATCAGGAAATCATAGCCCGCCCGGTCCTTGTACGGCCCCGTTTGCCCGAAACCGGTGACCGAGCAATACACCAGCCCGGGATTGAGCTCGCGCAAGGATGCGTAGTCGAGACCATATTTCTTGAGTGCGCCGACCTTGTAGTTTTCGACCAGCACGTCGGCATCGGCCGCCAGATCGCGCACCAGCGCCTGGCCTTCGGGTTTGCTGAAGTCGATGGTGACGGATTGCTTGCCGCGGTTGCAGCACATGAAGTAGGCGGCGTCGCCCGGTTCATTCGTTGCGGCGGTGTGCAGGAACGGCGGGCCCATGTGCCGGGTGTCGTCGCCGCTGCCGGGCCGTTCGACTTTGATGACCTCGGCGCCGAGGTCGGCCCGGTTCTGGGTGGCCCACGGCCCGGCAAGAATGCGTGACAAATCGAGAACCCGTATGTTGGACAGCATTTTTGTCATGGCGGTCAGGCAGGAAAGTGGACGAAAGTAAGCGAACGATATCCGGAATGCCCGGTGCTGTCAATTTAAAATGAAATCTAAAGAATATAAATGGAACTAAATGCGTGAAACCGGGAAATTCTTAGTATGCATCATGAATACAAGGAGGAAATGCCTTGGCTGATACGTGAATTTATAATGAAATTGATGTTGACATATTGAAATTCGCTGCTTACCATTCCGTCATAGCCGAATCGATCTCGTCCATCGCCGGGCAAGATCCCAACCTGGATATCGCCATGATGAATCTGCCTTACGGTGAACTCGCCATCGGACAGCGCGCCCGGTCGCGAGGGCGCACGATCACTGAAACAGACGTCGTCAACTTTTGCATGCTGACCGGCAACTGGCTCGAAATCCACGCCAATGCGGAATTCAGCGCCAAATCCAGGTACGGGCAAAGAGTCGTCCAGGGCGGCCTGGTCTTCGTCATCAGCAATGCCGTGCTGGGCTTCGATTCCGAAGTGGTGGAAGCCTTCTACGGCGTCGACAGGCTGCGCTTCCTCAAGCCCACCTTCATCGGCGACACCTTGCATGCGGAAAGCGAAGTGATCGCGTTGCGCGACAAGGGGGAAGCCCACGGGGTCGCCACGGCGCTGCTGACGGCCGTCAATCAGCGCAAGGAACGGGTGATGAGCTGCGAGTTCAGCCTGCTGCTCCGCCGCGAGCGCCTGATCGTATCCCCGGACGAATAGCCGTCCCGCCTCGCCCGGGCGGGCAAGAAAATTTCGATACACGGAGCCTTTATGAATTTCTTGACGGAAGAACAAGCGCTTTGGCAAGAGACCGTCGCGCGGGTGATGGAGAAAGAAGTAACGCGCGAATACGTGCGCCAGTGCGACACCGATCGCCAGTATCCCTACGAGGCCTACGAAAAGATCGCCCGCATGGGGTGGCTGCGGCTGCTGATACCCGAAGAGCAGGGCGGCGACGGCGGCACCATCTTCGATTACGCCCTGATGTGCGAAGGGCTCGCGCGCTACGGCTTCGATTTCGCCACCGCGTTCATGGTGTCGACCTTCACCGCGATGAACATCGTCAAGTACGGAACGCCCGAGCAGAGGGAACAATATCTCGAACCCTTCATGAAAGGCGCGATCCGCTTCTCCATTTCGATATCCGAGCCGTCCGCGGGTTCGGACGCCGCCAATACCAAGACGCGCGCCGAAACCGACGGCCGGCACTGGACGATACGCGGCCAGAAGCTGTGGTGTTCCGGCGCCGCGGCAAAGAACACCGTCATCGCCATGCTGGTCAGGACCGACAAAGACGCCAAGAAGCATCGCGGGCTGAGCGTCCTGCTGGTGCCCAACGACACGCACGGCGTCGATATCCGCAGGCTGCCCACCCTGGCCCGGCGGGCGACCGGCACCACGGAAATCTTCCTCGACGGCGCCCAGGTGCCGGCCGGCAATATTCTCGGCGCGCCGGGCATGGGCTGGGAAATCATCACGGATCACCTCGAGCTCGAGCGCATCGCGGTCGCGGCCGCCTACGTCGGCAACGCCCAGCAAGCCGTCACCGACGCCTTGCGCTACGCCCATGAGCGCATTCAGTTCGACAAATCCATTTTCGAATTCCAGGTGCTCCGCCACATGCTGGCCGACATGCAGACCAGCGTCGATGCGGCGCGGCTCCTGGTGTACAGGGCGGCCGACATGGCCACGCGCGGCGAACCCTGCAGCCGGGAAGTCAGCATGGCCAAGCTGTTCGCGTCCGAAACGCTGCAGACGGTAACGCGCAACGGCATGCAGATTCTCGGCGGCCACAGCATGCTGCCGGAGGCCGACATGGAGCGCTACTTCCGCGAAGGCATGCAGTCCACCATCGGCGGCGGAACCTCGCAGATCCAACGGACCATCATCGCCAAGTCCCTGCGTCTTTGAGCGCCCATTCACATAACGCCACGCCCAGGAGGCCCCATGACCACTACGCCCTCGCCCATCCCCGAAAGCGACCTCACCGCAAGCCTCGCGGACCAGATCGCCGAGCTCGTCAACCGGGGCCTGTCCGGCCCGGACACCGAGCAAGTCCGCAGGCTCATGCTGGATTCGCTCGGCGTGGCGCTGCGCGGGGCCGCGCTGCCCTGGGCGCGCGACATCGCCGACTGGTCCCGGCGGTTCTTCGGCACCGGCGCCGCCCCTGTGATCGGGACCGGCGCCTCGGCGGCCGCGTCGGTCGCCGCGCTGGTGCACGGCACGGCGGCGCACGGCTACGAGCTCGACGACACGCACGACGAAACGATGAGCCATCCCGCCTGCACCGTGCTGCCCGCTGCGCTCGCGGTCGGGGCGGAAACGGGCGCATCGCAGCGCCTGCTGTTCGTCGCCATCGCCGCGGGTTATGAAGCCATGGCGCGCGCCGGCCTGATGGCGCACGGGCTGCGCGTGATCGAAGGCGGATTTCATCCCACGCCGGTATTCGGGTCGTTCGGCGCCGCCGCCGCTTGCGTGGTGCTGCTTCATGGCGAAGGCAAGCCGATAGACCCCGGCAAGCTGATCACCGCCTGGGGCCATGCCTTGTCCCAGACGAGCGGAACCATGCAGTTTTCCGTGGACCCGGCCGGCGGCGCCGTCAAGCGGCTGCACGCCGGCTATGCCGCGCGCAACGGCGTGATGGCTGCCGAATTGGCCATGGAGTCCGGGATCGGCACGCCGCGGCGCTCGCTCGACGGCCGCTACGGCCTGGCCAGGATGTTCGGCGGCGAAGTCCACGCGCCGCCGCCGCGGCGGGCGCAGGAGCCGCTGCAGATCCACCGCATCAGTCTCAAGCCTTATTCCTGCTGCCGGATCTTCCATTCCACCATCGACGCCCTGGGCGAGGTCACCGAGGCATACAGCACGCCGGTCGAGCGCATCCGCCGCATCGTCGTGCGGGGCCCGCGGTTGATCGAAGACCAGCACATGATGCGCCGGCCGCGTTCCGTCATGGCGGCCCAGTACAGCTGCCCTTATCTGGTCGGCGCGTCGCTGGCTTACGGCCCTTCCCGCTACGACGCCTACAGCGACGCGCATCTCGACGATCCGCGCATCCTTGAAATCGCCGATCTGGTGCATTTCGAGTATGACGCCGAGCTGGAGGCGATGTATCCGAAGCAGTTCCCGACGGCCGTCACCATCGCTTTCACCGACGGCTCCATCAAGACCTCATTGGTGCAAGACAGCTTCGGCACGCCGGCCAAGCCCATGACGGCCGACCAGATCGCCCAAAAGGCGCGCAGCCTGCTCAGGGAGATCGACTCGGAAGTCGACGTGGAGGCCTGTCGGGAACGGATCTGGAATGACGGTACGGACGCTCGCACTCTCGCAAGCATCATGGCGGGAAGATGACGCCGCGCCGATGCAGCGCGCAGCAACCACACCATCGTATGACGATAACTCGAAGGAGACACCTGACATGAACACGAACCGCAGAAACTTCCTGGCCACCGGCGCAGCGCTGCTGGGCACCACCCTGCTCGGCGCCCACGCCGGCGCGCGGGCGGCCGCCGGAGGCTATCCCACCAAGCCCATCACCATCGTCGTGCCTTTCGGCGCGGGAACCACCACCGACCAGGTCGCACGCTTCCTCAGCCCCTACCTGTCCGCCGACCTCAAGCAGCCGGTGGTCATCGACAACAAGGCCGGCGCCAGCGGCACGATCGGCATGCAGTTCGCGGCCAGGCAGCCTGCCGACGGCTACACATTCGTGCTTGGCACCAACACCACGCATGCCGCCAACGTCAGCCTGTTCAAGCAGCTTCCCTACGATCCGGTCAAGGACTTCACGCCGATCAGCAACCTGATCATCGGCGGCGTCGTGCTGGTGGTAAGAGCGGACCACCCTGCGAAAAACGTCCAGGAACTGGTCGCCATGATGAAGAAGAACCCGGGGCGCATGACTTTCGGCGCCGGCAATTCGTCGTCCCGCGCGGGCGGCGAAGTCATGCGCGAACTCGCCGGCGTCGACATCCTGCACGTTCCGTACAAGACCCTGCCCGTCGCGCTCACCGACCTCATCGGAGGCCAGATCGACATGGTGTTCGGCGACGCCCCGGCCGTCATGCCCCTGGTGGAAAGCGGCAAGCTGAAAGCGCTGGGCGTGTCCACGAGCAAGCGCATCGCCAAGTACGCCGACATTCCCACCATAGCCGAACAAGGGGTGGCCGGCTACGAGGTAACGGGCTGGATCGCCGCTTTCGGCCTGCAGGGCACGCCGCCGGAAATCATCAACCGCCTCAACGGGATCATCGTCCGGGCCATGAAGTCCGACGAAGCGGAAAAGCAATTCGGTTCGCAAGGCTGGACGCCGGTTCCGGGTTCGCCGGAAGAGCTCGCGAAATTCCAGCTCGTCGAAATCGATCGCTGGGCCCGGCTGGTCAAGGCGGCGGGCATCCAGCCGACCTGAGCCCCTGCTTTTTCAACGTCAACGATTCCTGGGAGACGAAGGTGGTCGAAGAACTTGGCGATGCCGCGCCGCATCCGATGCCGGGCTGGGCCCGGGCGGCCCTGGAAATGCCCAGCAGGTCCAGGCGGATCGATGCCGACGGCTGCCGCGTTCATTACCTGAGCTGGGGCGATCCCGGGCGGCCGCCCGTGATCCTGGTGCACGGCAATGCCGCCCATGCCGAGTGGTGGCGCTTCATTGCGCCGCTGCTGGCAACGCAATACCACGTGCTGGCCATCGACCTGGGCGGCATGGGCGACAGCAGCCATTGCGGCCGCTACGAGCGCGAGCGCTATGCCGGGCAAGTCATGGCGGTGGCGGACGCCGCCGCGCCGGGCCGGCCGCCGTTCATCGTGGGCCACAGCATGGGCGGCTTCGTCGCCATCATGGCCGGCGCGGCGCACGGCGGCCGGCTGGCCGGCATCATCGTGATCGACTCGCCCATCGAATCGCCCGACAGGCGGATTCCCGCCCATGCCGTGCAAGTGCAGGCGCGGGCCGACGTCTACGCCGATCGGGCCGAGGCATTGCGGCGCTTTCGCCTCGTGCCTCAGCAAGAAGTCGAATGCGCTTTCTACCTCGACCACATCGCCCGCCATTCCATCGTCGAGGCGGCGGGCGGATGGCGGTGGAAATTCGACCCGGCGGCCGTCGGCCACCCGCGGCCCACGGCGTTCACCGACGCGCTGCTCGGCATGCGCTGCAAGGCCGCCTTGTTCATCGGGGAACATAGCGCCCGTGTCGACCAAGAAGCGCGCGCCTACATGCGCCGCACTTTCGGCGGGCGCATGCCCATCGTGGAACTGGCCAACTGCCGCCACCACGTCATGCTGGACGAGCCCCTGGCCCTGGTCGCAGCCCTTCGCACCCAGCTGTCCAACTGGGCGCTCGAACACACCGATTCGGGGAACGGCCCATGACGGACGCCACGATCCAATACACCTTAAGGCAGGGGGTCGGGCACATCGTGCTGAACCGCCCGGCAAAGCGGAACGCCCTGAGCCTGGCCATGCGAACGGCGCTCTGGGACGCGGTCGACCGCGCCGACCAGGACGACGCGGTCCGGGCGGTGCTGCTTTCGGGCGCGGGCGAGCATTTCTGCGCGGGCGGCGACATCGGCGAAATGCGTCCCGGCGCCTTGGATGCGGAGGCGGGCCGCGACCGCATCGCCCCCGTGACCAAAGGCGCCCGGCGCCTGCTGGAAACGACGAAGCCAGTGGTGGTGGCGGTCGACGGCTGCGCCTACGGCGCCGGATGCAGCCTCGCGCTCGCCGCGGATTTCGTCGTCGCCACGGAACGCGCGAGCTTCTGCATGTCTTTTCTCCGGCTGGGGCTGGTGCCCGACGCATGCGGCTTATTCACCCTGCCGCGAGTGGTGGGCTGGCTCCGCGCCAAAGACATGCTGTATTCGACGCGCGCGATCGGCGGCGCCGAAGCCCTGGAGTACGGCATGGTCAACGAACTGGCCGTTCCCGGCGACCTGGAGGCGCGTGCCCGGGAAATCGCCCTGGCCATGGCGAGCCTGCCGCGCACCGCTTTCGGCCTGGTCAAGACCGCCCTGCTGCGTTCGATGTCGGCGGACGTGGGAGCCATGGCCGATGCCGAAATGGCCGCCCAGGCCATCGCGTACTCCACGGCCTACCACGAGGCGGCGGTCCAACGCCTGCGGGCGGGCGCGCCGCCCCTTTATGCCTGGCCGGCGAAAGGCGGCGGGTGATCGATGCGGGCGATCAAGATTATTGCGGCAGCCGCCGTATATCGATAGAGCTAGGAGATAGCGATGAAAGACGTTCTGCGCCTCGGGGCAGGGTCCGGTTTTTGGGGCGATGCCCAGGATCCGGCCGTTGAGCTGCTGGAGAAAGGCGGGCTGGATTATCTGTGTTTCGATTATCTGGCCGAGCTGACCATGGCGCTGCTGCAAAGGCAGAAAATGAAGAGTCCCGACGCCGGCTACATACCGGACGCCGTGCAGTGCATGAGCACGCTGCTGCCCAAAGCGCGGGAGCGCGGAACCCGGCTGATATCGAACGGGGGCGGCGTCAACATCCGCGCCGCGGCCCAGCGCATCGTCGAGGACGCAAGAAAGAACGGATCGGCCGGCGCGCGCATCGCGCTGGTGGAAGGCGACGACCTGCTCGACAAGCTGGACCTGCTGGCGGCGGGCAAGGCGCCGCTGACGAACCTGGACACGGGCGACGAGGATTTTTCCGCAATACGCTCGCGCGTGGTTTCCGCGAACGTGTATACCGACAGCTCGGGCATCGTCGAAAGCCTGGAGGGCGGCGCGGACGTGGTGATCACCGGCCGCGTGTCGGACAACGCCTTGTACGTCGGTCCGATGGTGCACGAGTTCGGCTGGCGCAGGGACGCGGCCCACGCCGACTTGCTGGCCGCCTCGGTGACGGTGGGCCACATCCTGGAATGCGCCGCGGGGTGTACGGGCGGCATGTCGTCCCGTTTCGCCGAGATGCCCCGGATGGGCCATGTCGGCTTCCCCATCGCCGAGTTCCGCCGCGACGGCAGCGCCGACATCACCAAGCTGCCGGGCACGGGCGGGCGCGTCGATCCCTTCACGATCAAGGAGCACCTGGTCTACGAAATTTCCGATCCGCGCAATTACCTCATGCCGGACGCCGTCGCGGACTTCACGTCCTTGCGCCTGGAGGCCGTGGGCGAAGACCGCGTGCGGGTGTCCGGCGTCAAGGGCAAGCCCGCTCCGGACCTGGTCAAGCTCGTGGTCGGCTACCAGGACGGATGGATAGGGGAAACCATGGCGTTCTTTCCCTGGCCGAACGCCTATGACCGCGCCTGCAAGGCCCGTGAAACCATGCTCGAGCGCTTCGAGCGGATGGGGCTGGCCGCCGAACAGATCCAGTTCGACTTCATCGGGCTGAACATGCTGCACGGCCCCGCCGCGCCGGCGCCCCAGCGGGAACTGGCGAACCAGATGAATGAAGTGGGATTGCGCTGCGCGGTGCGGACGAAAACGCGCGAAGAGGCCGACAAGGTCCGGCGCGCCGGCACCCATCTGTGGATCATGGGGCCCGGCGGCACCTCGTTCGGCACGCCGATGAAGGCCCGGCCCATCGTGGCCTTGTGGCCGACACTGATCCCGCGCGAATTCGTGCGGCAAACCACCGACATCCTGGTAGCCTGAGGGGAACGCCATGACACGCCAGCTTCACGAAATCGCCTACGTCAGGTCCGGAGACAAGGGGGACGTCTGCACGGCCGGCCTGGTGGCCAAGGCCCCCGGCGACTATCCGCTATTGCTCGCGAGCGTCACCCCGGAAGCGGTGAAGGCGCTCTATGGCGACTGGGTAAAGGGCGAGGTGCACTGCCACCGCATGGACAACATACAGGCGGTGGTGGTCGTCATGCACGGGGCCCTGGGCGGAGGAGCCACGAAAACGCTCCGCCTGGATCAGACCGGCAAATCGCTGGGGCATGCCTTGTTGCGCCTGAGCGTGGTGGAGTGAGATGGCAATATTGCATTCCATGCTGCGCAACGCGGGCGAGGACCTCGAACGGAACCGGGCGGCTTACGAAAGCCTGCGCCGGCAGGTGCAGGCGGCGCAGGCGCCGTCCATTCTGGGCGGCGGGGGCCGGCATGCCAAGACCCATGTCGAGCGCGGCAAGCTCATGCCCCGCGATCGCATCAACCGGCTGCTCGACCCGGGGACGCCCTTCCTGGAAGTCGGGCAGCTGGCCGGCCATGGTTTGTACGAAGACGACGTCCCCTCGGGCGGGCTGATCGTCGGCATCGGCATGGTCGCGGGGCGGCCCTGCATGGCGATGGCGAACGATGCGACGGTCAAGGGCGGCACCTACTACCCCATCACCATCAAGAAGCAGATCCGGGCGCAAGCCATCGCGCGCGAGAACGGGCTGCCGTGCATCTACCTGGTCGATTCCGGCGGCGCCTTTCTGCCACTGCAGGAAGAGATCTTCCCCGACGAGCACCATTTCGGCCGCATCTTCCGCAACATTGCGGAGATGTCCTCGCTGGGGATCAAGCAGATCGCCGCGGTGATGGGGTCCTGCACGGCGGGCGGGGCCTATATCCCGGCCATGTGCGACGAGACCGTCATCGTAAAGGGCAAGGGCACGATCTTCCTGGGCGGGCCGCAGCTGGTGCAGGCCGCCACCGGCGTCGTGGTCGACGCGGAGACGCTGGGCGGGGCGGACGTCCATACGCGCCTGTCGGGGGTGGCCGACCACTTCGCCGACGACGATGCGCATGCCCTGGCGATCATCAGGGAAATCGTCGCGCGGCCCGGGCCCAAGCCTTTTTCGCCGCCGCCCAGGACGCCGGCGCCGCCGCTCTACGACCCGGCCGAACTTCCGGGGCTGATACCCGCCAACCCCAAGCAGCCGATACCCGCGCGCGAGATCCTGGCCCGCCTGATGGACGGCAGCGAGCTCAACACCTATCGCGAGCGCTATGGGCCCACGCTGCTGTGCGGCACGGGCGCGATCGGAGGCTACCCCGTCGGCGTCCTGATCAACGACGGCCCGCTCTTTTCCGAGAGCGCCCAGAAAGCGGCCAATTTCATCGAGCTCTGCACCCAGAGCGACATTCCGCTGCTGTTTCTCCACAACATCAGCGGTTTCATGGTGGGCGCGGAATACGAGCAGGGCGGCATCGCCAAGGACGGCGCGAAAATGGTGAACGCCGTATCCACGTCCCGGGTGCCCAAGTTCAGCGTGATCATCGGCGGCAGCTATGGCGCGGGCAACTTCGCCATGTGCGGCCGTGCCTTCGGCCCGCGCCTCATGGCCATGTGGCCCAACGCCCGCACGTCGGTCATGGGGGGCGAGCAGGCCGCCACGGTGCTTGCCCTGGTGCGTCAGGACCAGCTCGCCCGCCAGGGCAAGGCGCTCACCGCGGAAGAGGTCGAGGCGTTCAAGCAGCCCATCCGGGACCACTATGCAAGCCATAGCACGCCCGTCCACGCGGCGTCGCGGCTATGGGTCGACTCCGTGATCGACCCGGTCGACACGCGGCAATGGCTGGCCCTGGGACTGGCCCTGGCGCACGATGGGCCTCGCGAAAGCACGCGCTTCGGCGTATTCAGGATGTGACATGTTCAAACGCATATTGATCGCCAACCGCGGCGAGATCGCCTGCCGCATCGCCCGCACTTGCCGGGAGCTGGGGGTGGAATACGTGGCGGTCCACTCGTCGGCCGATGCGGGCGCGCTGCATTTGCGGGGCGCCGCCGCGGCCGTCTGCCTGGGGGCGGGGCCGGCCGTGGACAGCTATCTGAAAGGAGATGCGATCGTCGCCGCCGCCCTGCGCCACGGCTGCGAGGCGGTCCATCCGGGCTATGGCTTTCTGTCGGAGAACGCGGGCTTCGCCCGGTCGGTGCAGGATGCGGGGCTGGTCTTCATCGGTCCGCGCCCGGAAACGATCGAGGCGCTGGGAGACAAATCCCGCGCCAAGTCCTTGATGCGGGACGCCGGCGTGCCGACGGTGCCCGGCATGGTCGAGGCGAGCGAAGACCCGGCGCAAATAGAACGCATGATCCGCGAGATCGGCTTGCCGGTCCTGCTCAAACCCAGCGCCGGGGGCGGCGGGAAGGGCATGCAGGTGCTGCGTTCGCTGGCCGGCCTGCGTCCGGCGATCGAGGCGGCGATCCGGGTGGCGCGCAGCAGCTTCGGCGACGGGCGGCTGATCGTGGAGCGCTACGTCGAGCGGCCCAGGCACGTCGAGGTGCAGGTGTTCGGGGACCGGCAGGGCAGGGTGGTGCATCTGTTCGAGCGCGAATGCACCTTGCAGCGGCGCCATCAAAAAGTGGTCGAAGAAGCGCCCGCCATCGGCCTGCCCCCGGCCGTCCGGGCGCGGCTGCACGAGGCGGCGCTGCGGGCGCCGCCAGCATCGGATACGTCAACGCCGGAACCTTCGAATTCATCGTCGACCAGGACCACGATTTCTACTTCCTGGAAGTGAATACGCGTCTGCAGGTCGAGCACCCGGTGACGGAAGAGATCACCGGCCTGGATCTGGTGGCGTGGCAGCTGCGGGTCGCGGCGGGCGAGCCGCTGCCGTTGCCGCAATCGCGGATCGAGGCGCAGGGTTGCGCGATCGAGTGCAGGGTCTATGCGGAAGATCCGGCGGCGGGTTTTCGCCCGGCGCCGGGCAGGGTGTCGCGCGTGGCGTGGCCGCCAGGCATCAGAGTCGAGGCGGGCGTCGCCGCGGGGGACGGCGTCCCGGCCTTCTACGACCCCATGGTGGCGAAGCTGGTGCTGCGGGCCGACAACCGCCCGGAGGCGCTGAGACGCATGCGCGAGGCCTTGCAGCGCACGGTCCTGCTCGGCCTGACGACCAATCTCGGATTCCTGACGCGGGTGCTCGAAGATCCCAGGGTCCAGAGCGGCGACATCCATACCCAATACCTGGACGAGGCGACGGCGCTGCATGAACCGCGGTCCGGTGTGGCGGCCGCCGTCGCCTGCGCGGCGGCCCGCCTGGGCAAGCCGGCCGAATCGGCCTCCCCCTGGAGCGCGGGCGCAAAAGACGGCGTGCTGGACCGGCGCTCGCTGAGCGCGGCGGCGCCTCTCGGAAGCTTGGGATTCTGGGCGGGAGACCGCCTGGTCCATGCCGATCTGGCGCCATTCATCGATGGCGGGATCCGGGCATGCGTGGACGGGCAGCCGTTCCAGGTAAGCTTCCTGCCGGCGGAGGACGGAATCCATCGCGGCACGGTGGACGGGCTCCCATGGGCGGCCTGCGACACCGGCACGGCCGTCGAGCTGCAGCTGGACGGCAGCCGCCATACCCTCCAGGCGGCCGGTTCGCGCAACGCCGATGAAGCCAAGGCCGCCGGCGCCGCGGTCGCCCCCATGCCGGGCATCGTCACGGCGCTGCCCGTGCAAGTCGGCGTCAGGGTGGCCGAAGGCGAGGTCCTGGCCGTGGTGGAGGCCATGAAGATGGAAAACCAGGTCCTGGCGTCCACAGGCGGGGTGGTGACCGCCGTCCACTTCTCGGTGGGCGCCAATGTGAACGTGGGCGACCTGCTGGTCGAAGTGGAGGTCGGCGAGTCCTGAAACGCGACGCGAGCCCGCCGGCGGATACGCGGGCGTCCGGATGCAAGGCGCTAATTTTGTTTTGAATCGATCCCGGCCTGGGCGCGTTTCTCTTTAAAATCCGTCGCGTAGCCGGCTTGCCCCGACGTGGTGGCCTATAATTCCGTTTTCGATTTACAGGACCTACATGAATCAGATCGAGGACCGCGGCGCGGACGGCAGTGGAACCGGTGTCCGGGTGTTGGCGCGGGGACTCGCCATCCTGCAGGCCTTCGAGCCGGACAACGCCTGGCGCTCGAACACGGAACTCGCCGCCAGGACGGGCGTGCCCAAGCCCACGGTGTCACGGATCACCGCGCATCTCACCGCCAGCGGCTATCTCATCTATTCACCGGAAAAAGCGCAGTACAAACTGGGCACGTCGGTGCTGGCTCTCGGCTACCTGGCCGCCTCGGCCTGCGAGCTGACGACCCAGGCCAGGCCCTTGATGCAGCAGCTGGCGGACGACCACAGCGGGTCCATCGTCCTGGCGTCGCAGGACGGGCTCAGAATGGTCTGCCGGGAAGTCTGCCATGGCCGGGGCATGCTGTTCGGGTTGCGCGTGCACCCCGGGTCGCGCCTGAGCCTGTCGCGGTCGGCGCTGGGCAGGGCCGTCATCGGCGCCATGAACGAAACAGAGCGCGCCAAGCTCCTGGCCGCCATCGCGCATGCGCATCCCGAGCACTGGCAGCGGCTGGAACCGGAGATCCAGGCCGCCGTCCGCCAAATGCAGGCGCATGACTATTGCATCGCCATAGGCACCGTGGAAACCGGAACCAACGGCATCGCGGTCGTGATCGACATGCCCGACCGGCCGCACGCCTACGCGCTCGGCTTCGCCGTTCCGGCCAACCAGGTGACGGCGGAACACCTGGCGGCGGCGATCGCGCCCAGGCTGCTGGAAATCAAGCATCGCCTGGAACGCGACGTGGCGCGCAGGAGCCCCGAATGAGACGCAGGACCGCCGAACCGAATCCGCCCATGCTCGGGCTCGAAGCCGCCGGCGGCGGGCAGGTGAATTCGCTGCAGCGCGGGCTCGACATCCTGCACCTGTTCAACGGCCGCGAGCCCATGCTCACGCATGCCGAGATCGCCGGCCGGCTGGGCCTGCCGCGGGCCACCGCCTCCAAGCTGATCGCCACTTTGGTGGCTGCGAATTTCCTGCGCCAGGACGTCAACGGCGCGTATGGCCCCGACGTGGCCTGCCTGGCATTGGGGCGCGCCGTCAAGCGCGGGCTTCCGGTCGTGCAGGCGGCATCGCCGCAAATGCTGCGCTTCGCCGAAGAGTTCGGCGTCCATGTCAGCCTGATGACCAGGGAACGCCTGCAGATGCTCGTGCTGGAACACGCCGTTCCCAGCGGGCTCAGCCACCTCGGGCTGGCCACCGGCGCGCTGGTGCCGATGGCGCGTTCGGCATCGGGGCGCGCCTTTCTGTGGGCGCAGAAGCCGGGCTTGCAGGCGGAGCTGTTCGAGGCCCTGAAGGACGCCGGCGCGGAAGGTGCGCACCGATTCATGCCGGGCGTCTACGCCGCCTTCCAGGAGCTCGAAGAACGCGGCTTCTGCTTCATGGCGTCGCCCGTGACCCGTCAAACGAGCTCCGTCGCCACGCCCCTGTACGACCGGGGCGCTCCGGCCTATTCCCTTGCGGCCATGTCGCTGGGCGGCAGCGACCGTGAGCGCGAACTGATCGAGGAGATCGGCCCGCGCCTGCTGCAGGTGTCCGCCGAGATCTCGCGCGACCTCGAACGCCTGCCCGCCTGACGCCCGTGCGAAGGGGCCGGGCCCCCGCGGAGCCCGGCCCCTTCTTTCCCGCTTGCTACGAGATGGTCAGGCGCTTGGCTTGCGCCTGGGTCTTCTTGGGCAGGGTCAGTTCCAGGACGCCGTCGTTGAAGCGGGCGCTGGCGCCGGCCTCGTCCACGTCCTGGCTCAGCTGGAAGCTGCGGGACACCCGTCCGAAGTAGCGCTCGGTGCGCAGCACGCGCTCGCCGTCCTTTTCCTGCCTTTCCTGCTTGCGTTCGGCGGTGATGGAAACGCGCGGGCCGTCGATCTGCACGTGGATGTCTTCCTTCTTGATGCCCGGCAGCTCCGCCTGGACTTGATAGCCGTCGGCGTTTTCCTTGACGTCCACCCTCATTTCGGGCGATTCGAGAGCCGAATCGAAACCGAAGTCGATGGGACGGACGAAGAAGCCGCGGAAGAGATCGCTGAAGGGATCGCGTCGGATGATGTTGCTCATGTTGATTCTCCTGAAATCAGTCATTGAACATTGGCTTCGGGCCGGCCGTTGACACCGGCTTGCGTGGCATATAAATATGGGCTGGCGCAAGGTTTTCAAGGGTCGGGAAAGGGTCCGAAACCCGCATGAAGCCTGACCTGGATCAAGAAATTTCTGGATCATCCGGGGCGGCCGCTTCATAATCGGAAATTCGCGGATGCATTCGCGCCCACCGACGAAAAGGAGCCGCCATGACGAGACTGACAGCCAAGGATTTCGCCCCCGAACTGCTCGAACTTTACGACCACTATGTGCACGGAAAAATCAGCAAGCGCGAGTTTCTCGGCCGGGCGGGGAAATTCGCCCTGGGCGGCCTGACGGCCTCGGCCGTTCTGGCTTCGCTGCGCCCCAATTACGCGCTGGCCCAGCAGGTTTCCTTCACCGACCCCGACATCGTCGCGGAATACATCACCTACCCCTCTCCCCAGGGGCACGGCCAGGTGCGGGCCTATCTGGTCAAGCCCGCCAAGGCGGAAGGCAAGCCGCCCGCGATCGTCGTGGTGCACGAGAATCGCGGCTTGAATCCCTATATAGAAGACGTGGCCCGGCGCGTGGCCAAGGCCGGCTTCATCGCGCTCGCGCCGGACGGGCTGACCTCGCAGGGCGGCTATCCGGGCAATGACGACAAGGGGCGGCAGCTGCAACAGAAGGTCGACCCCGTGAAGCTGATGAACGACTTTTTCGCCGCGATCGAATTCATGGCCTCGTACGAGGGCGCCGGCGGGAAAGTCGGCATCACCGGGTTCTGCTATGGTGGCGGCGTCGCCAACGCCGCGGCGGTCGCCTATCCGGAACTGGGCGCGGCCGTTCCCTTCTACGGGCGCCAGGCCAAGCCCGAGGACGTGCCCCGCATCCAGGCGCCCTTGCTGCTGCATTTCGCCGAAAACGATGCCAATGTGAACCAGGGCTGGCCGGCGTATGAGGCGGCGCTCAAGCAGCACGGCAAGACGTACGAGGCCCACGTCTATCCGGGCACCAACCACGGCTTCCATAACGACTCCACCCCTCGCTACGACAAGGCGGCGGCCGACCTGGCCTGGAGCCGCACCGTGGACTGGTTCAACCGGTACCTGCGCTAATCCGCGCTTTCCTGCTTTTCCAGGAGGGCGATGGCGTCGCCGGGGCCGCCCGGCATGCCCGAGGCGCCCGCATGCATGAGGTCTTCGATCAGGGAGACGACCTTGAGGGCGGGCGGGGAGAGCTCGCGGCGCGCATGGTGGATGATGTTGCAGCCCAGTTCGGCTTCGCTGGAATAGGCCAGCGGCAGCTGGACGATGCCGCCCGCGGCCAGCGGTTCCCGGATGGCCTCGCGGACGCACAGCATCACCACGTCGCTGTTCAAAGCGACGGTCAGCAAGGTGTCCACGCTGTTGCATTCCAGCGCGAGCGGCAGGGCGTCGCTGTGGGGCAGCCGGTACAGGGCCGCCAGCTGGTTGCGGGCGCGGGGCGGCAGGTGGGTGGCCGCCAGGCGGTAATCCGCCAGTGCCGCGCGCAGTGAGCGGTGGCCGACGGCCAGCAGCGGGTGGCCCGCGCGCACGAACAAGCCGATGTGCTGGGGCGGCAGGGGCCGCAGCAGGAAGTCGGACGAGGGCGGCAGGCTGTGCGTGATCGCCACGACGAAATCCAGGCTGTCCCGCACCAGCATTTCATGCAGGCGCTGCCAGCTTTCGATCTCGACGCGCATGCATATGCCGGGATAGTCGCGCGCAAGCCGGGTCAGCAAAGGCGACAGGAAGCCGGCGGCCGGGAACACGCCCGCGCCCATGGCCACGTCGCCGGTTTCGATTCCATGCAGGGATTCCACGCGCCGATGCAGCGCGTCGGCCTCTTGCAGCACCCGGTGCGCATGTTCCAGTACCGCGCGCCCCGCCGGAGTGAGCGCCAGGCCGGAGGCGGAGCGGTCCAGCAGTTGGACGTCCAGGCTGTCTTCCAGCGCCTGGATGCTGCGGCTGAGCGCCGATTGCGTCAGATGCAGGCGCACCGCGGCGCGTGAATAGTGGCGTTCTTCGGCCAGCACGGAAAAGTGCCGCAAGGTGCGCAAGCTAACCATGATGAGTATTACTCATAAGCCGCAGGAAAAGTTTGCATTTGATTCATATCAATTCCAAGCCTAAAGTTTCCAGGGCGGAAAGGCAAGCCATGCCGCCGCTAGAAAACTAGAAACGGAAGGAGACGATATGCGCGCAAGTAACTGGATTCAGAAATCCGCCGTCTGTCTGGCGACAGTCGGCGGCATGTTTTTCATGCCGCTTTCCGGCGCGGCGCCCGCCTGGCCCGCGGCCGGCAAGACGATCACCATCGTGGTGCCTTTTCCGGCGGGCTCGGGGTCCGACGCCCTGGCGCGCATGCTGGCGCAGAAAGTCACCGAGCAGACCGGTTCGCCGGTGGTCGTCGACAACAAGCCCGGCGCGGGCACCATCATCGGCGCGCAGCACGTCGCGCGCGCCGCGCCCGACGGCTATACCCTGCTGTACACCATCGTGGTGACGCACACCCAGAATCCGCATCTGGTCAAGAACCTCCCCTACGACGCATTCAAGGACTTCACGCCCGTGCTGCAGGTCGTGCGTTCGGCCACGGTGCTTTCCGCCAACAAGGACGCGCCCTTCAGCACCACCAAAGAGCTCATCGAGTATGCAAAAGCGAACCCGGGCAAGGTGAACTACGCCTCTTACAGCATGGGCTCCACGTCGCACCTGAACGGCGAGATCCTCAAGCGCGAGGGCGGCATCGACATCGTGCACGTGCCTTACAAGGGCACGTCCGACGCCAGCCGCGCCTTGCTGGCGGGCGACGTGCAAGTGTATTTCGACGGCACTTCCAGCGCCGTCGAAAAATGGCGGGCGGGGCAGGTCAAGCTTCTGGGGCCGGCCACCGACAAGCGGCTGAAAGTGCTGAAGGACTTGCCCACGCTCGAAGAGCAGGGCTTGCCCGGCCTGAACATCGTGGGCTGGCAGGGCCTGTTCGCGCCGGGCAATCTGCCGCCCGAGCTTGCGGAGCGGATCGCCGAGGTATTCCGGAAGGCGCTGAATACGCCGCAGGTGGCGAAGTACATCGAAGACGGCGGCAATGAGGTCAGCGGCGCGGGTCCGGCGGAGTACGCCAAGATCGTACGCAGCGACTATGAACGCTGGGGCAGCGTCATCCGGGACGCGGGCATCCGGCTCGAATGAAACTTGGAGGCGGCAGCATGCATGATTTTGTAATTCGCGGGGGTACCATCGTCGATGGCACGGGCCGGGCTTCGTTCACGGGCGATGTGGCGATCGAGCAGGGCGCCATCGTCCAGGCGGGCGGGCGCGCCGGCGCGGGCCGCCGGGAGATCGACGCCGCCGGCTGCCTGGTCACGCCGGGCTGGATAGACATACACACGCACTACGACGGGCAGGCCACCTGGGATCCTTATCTCAGCCCTTCGACCTGGCATGGGGTAACGACCGCCGTGATGGGCAATTGCGGCGTCGGCTTCGCCCCCGTCAAGCAAGATCGCCGCGATTGGCTGATTGCCGTGATGGAAGGCGTGGAAGACATTCCCGGCTCCGTGCTGTCGGAAGGCATACAGTGGGAATGGGAAACCTTCCCGGAATACATGGACGCGCTGGACCGCAAGCCCAAGGCGCTGGACATCGGGGCCCAGGTCCCGCATTCGGCGCTGCGCACGTACGTCATGGGCGACCGGTCGGTCCATCACGACGAGGCGTCCCCGCCGGACCTGCAGGAAATGCGCCGGCTGCTGCGCGAGGCGCTGGACGCGGGCGCCATGGGGTTCTCCACGTCCAAGACCTTTCTGCACAAATACGACCAGCGCAAGTATCCCCCGGGCACCTTTGCCACCGAAGAGGAACTGATGGCGCTGGGCACCGTGATGGGCGAGGCCGGCCACGGCGTGTTCCAGATGACCGCCAACCATCCGCTGATGGAGCAGGAAATGCCCTGGCTGAACGCCCTGGCCCGCCACAATCGCCTGCCGGTGCTGTTCAACCTGCAGCAGACCGACGATGCGCCCGATGTGTGGAAGCGGCTGCTGGCCACACTGGACCAGGCCCGCGAAGAGGGCGTGCCGCTGCTGGGCGGCATCAGCGGCCGGCCGCTGGGCATCTTGTTTTCCTGGGAAAGCACGCTGCATCCGTTCGTGGCGCACCCGACCTTCAAGGTCTTGCGCAAGCTGCCATTCGAGGAAATGATCGCCCAGTTGCGCGACCCCGCCGTCAGGAAGAAAATCATGCGGGAGAACGCCGGTTTGCTGGACCGGCGCGCCACCACGCTGTTCAGCAGCTTCCACAAAATCTACCCCCTGGGCGACGACCCGGACTACGAGCCGTCGCCGGACGAAAGCATCGCCGCCGTCGCGCAGCGGACCGGGCGGGCGCCGCTGGACATCATCTACGACCTGATGCTCGAAAAGAACGGCAAGGCGATCCTGTACTACCCGTCCTTCAACTACGCCTATGAGCACCTGGATCACCTGCATCAGATGCTGCGGCACGAGAACACGGTGAACAGCCTGTCCGACGGCGGTGCGCACTGCGGCTATATCTGCGACGTCAGCATGCCGACGTTCATGCTCAGCTACTGGACGCGCGACCGCCGGCGCGGGCCGCGCCTGCCTCTGGAATGGGTGGTGAAGCGCCAGACGCTCGACACGGCCCGAGTCTACGGCCTGCATGACCGGGGCGTGCTGCAAGCGGGGCGCAAGGCCGACCTGAACATCATCGATCCCGACGCGCTCAGGCTGCATTGCCCTGAAATGGTGTACGACCTGCCGGCCGGCGGGCGGCGCCTGGTGCAGCGGGCCGACGGCTACGTGGCCACCGTGGTGAACGGCCAGCCCATTTACGAGCACGGCCAGGCCACCGGCGTCTTGCCCGGCAAGCTGCTGCGCAGCCGCGCCGGAGGCATCCATGCGTGACGCTTCGCTCCAGGGCGGCCACGGGGATGCGGCCGCCATCTTCCTGCATGGGCGCACCCATGGCGCATGGCTGGACCAGCCGGTTTCCCCGGATCTGCTGCGCCGGCTGTTCACGATGACCATCATGGGGCCCACCTCGGCCAACTGCCTGCCGCTGCGCATCGCCTTCGTCAGCAGCGCGGAAGGCAAGGCCCGCCTGGTGCCGCTGATGGCGGCCGGCAACCGGGAAAAAACCCGCAAGGCGCCCGTCACCGCCGTCCTGGCCTATGACCTGGCCTTCCACGAGCACCTGCCCAGGCTCTATCCGCACGAGCCCGGAGCCGCGTCCTGGTTTACCGGCAGCCCCGCCGCCACCCGGGAGGCGGCCTTGCGCAACGGCAGCCTGCAGGCCGGCTATTTCATCATGGCGGCCAGGGCGCTGGGCCTGGATTGCGGCCCCATGGGCGGCTTCGATGGCCCGGCCATCGCGCATGCTTTTTTTCCGGGCCGCGCATATGAAGTCAATTTGCTGTGCAACCTGGGCTACGGCGACCACGCCCGCCTGCGCCCGAGGCTGCCCAGGCTGTCATTCGATGACGCGTGCGTCCTGGCCTGAGGGCGGGACATCCAGCCTTGCCACCTTGCCCTCGGTTGCGGGCGACGCCGCCGGATAGCGGCGCATGACCAGCGGGTCGTGGCCGGGAATGACGTGCCGCGGCGAGTCGGCCAGGCTGTACACCAGCCGATGACCGTCGAGCATGTCGCCCACGTTGTGGACGATGGGGAAGGGTATGCCGCGTTCGATGTTGCCATAAAGATGGGTGGCGTCCGACGCCAGCACCACCCAGCCGCGCCGCGTCCAGACGCGCAGCACCTGCAGGCCCGCGGTGTGCCCGCCCACCAGATGCAGGCTCAGGCCGGGCGACAGCTCGGTGGTGCCGCGATGGAATCTTACCTGCCCGCCATAGAGCTTGCGGACGAACTGGACGATGTCCTCGACGTTGAAGGGGTGGCGCAGGGCAGGGTGGCACATGCAGCGCCCGGTGGCATAGGCGGATTCGGCCTCTTGTATGTGGAAAGTGGCGCGCGGAAAGCGGTCCAGCGTGCCGGCATGGTCGTAGTGCAAGTGGGTGAGGATCACGTCCCGGACGGCGGCGGCGTCGATGCCGAGCAGCGCCAGGCCTTCCGGCACCGGCAGCAGCAGTTCGCGGCCGCGGGCCCGCGCGGCCGCTTCGTCGAAGCCGGTGTCGACCACATAGGTTTCATCGCCCCGGCGGGCGACCCACACGTAGTAATCGAGATCCGAGTCCGCGTCGTGGAAGTCCACCGACCCCATGTAGTTGTCTTGCGCGGCGCGGCCCTGGTGGCGCGCGTACCGGATTGCATAGAGTTCGAAAGGAAGCATGCCCTGGGCGCCCATGGATCGGCCTTTGAAGTCGTTACGCGGAGCCGGACGACCGCGAGCTTGGCGCTGGTCTGCCCGACAATATAATTGTATTACAGTATGACCGGTCGACCAAGGCTGGCAGCGAAGGGAGGGCGGGCCGACGGGGCGGCAGCCGTGGCGAGGGCCGCCGCTTCAGGCCTTTTTCTGGGCGGCTTCGCCGTCCTGGGCCTTGCGCAGCAGCCCGATGGCCACCGCCGCGGCGTTGCGCACATGCCGCCCGCCCGCGCGGCGCGCCGCTTTTTCATCCTTGGCCTCGAGCGCCTTCAGCAGATCCCTGAGTTCGGCCAGGCTCTTGGCCGCGCGCCCCGGGGCCGCCATCGACATCGACCGCAGCAGCATGATTTGCGAATTCAGCAGGCGCAGGCTGTTGGACAAGGCCTCGTTGCCGGCGCCTTCGAGCAGGCAGCGGTAGAAATTGTTCTTGGCCTTCAGCTGGCTCAGGGCGTCGTTGCCGGACCAGGAGGCCTCCAGTTCCGCGTAGGCGGCTTTGAGGGCGTCGAGCTGCCTGGCCGTTGCGCGCTGGGCGAACAGCTGGCTTGCCAGCCCTTCCAGTTCTTCGCGGACCCGGTATATGCCGTCGGCCTGCTCGGGGGTGATGGTCTCCACCACCGGGCCACGGTGCGGAATGACCTTGATCAGCCTTTCGGTCTCCAGCTGGCGCAGGGCCTCGCGCACCAGCGTGCGGCTCACGCCCGTCATTTCGCATAGTTCGCGCTCCGGCAGGCGGTCTCCGGGATGAAACCGGCCCGCAAGAATGGCGTTGCGTATGCTTTCCGTAACGCTATGGCGCAGCACCGCTGCAACACGATGCACCTTGAAATCATCATCGTCTTCCGGGGACTTCATATGAGTGCCTGTATCCTTGAGAAGTCATTGAAAAGCGGCGCTCCCGCCGCCGGCTTGGGTGTCGGAACGCATAGGGGGCAAGTTTAGCCTACGGCCGCGGCCATTCCCGCCGCCTCGGCCGCGTCGGCCGAGCCGTCCAGGCCCCACACCGCGTCGATCAGGCGCGCGGCGTCGCAGCCCGAACGCCCATGGCGGCATAGCTCGCGCAGTTTGTCTTCGATCTCCTTGTCGGTAAGCGGGCGCTCCAGGGCGCCGCGCGCCACGGCCACGTGCTCGCGAACGGTTTCGCCGCCCTGGAAGCGGACCGCCACCTCGGCGCTGTCTATCGCATAGCCGGCGTCGTCCTGGAAGCGCAGCAGCGCCCCCAGCCTGCGCACCGCCGGGTCCGCCGCCGCCTCGTCCGAGAAAGCATCCAGGCCGGCGCGCCCATGCAGCAAAGCCATGGGGACGGCATGCTGGGCGCTTACCTGGGATTCGCGCCCATTGCGCGGATCGGGCCGGTCGGTGCGCTGGCGCAGCAGCGGATGGCCGGTCAAGGTGATGGACTCGACGGCGCGCAAGCGGTTCTCGTCGAGGCGGGCGGACAAGGACAGGCAGGCGTCCAGCACGGGGTTCAGCACCACGCCGCAGGGATAGGGCTTGTACGCCACCTTGCTGATTTCCCATTGCTGGCCGAGATCGCGGGTGACGGCATCCGGGTCGGGCGCCTGGCCGTACACCGGGAGAAAGCCATGGACGCCTTCCAGGGGCCGGGCGGGGCCGTCGAAATCTTCTTGGGCCAGCAGGCAGGCCAGCAGGCCGTTGCGCGCGGCATTGCCGACGCTGACGCTTTTGGACATGGTGCCCAGGCATTCGACCAGGCCGGCGGCCTGGCATGCCGCCGAGCCCATCGCCCAGCACAATTGCGCCGGGTTCAGGCGCAGGGCGCGCCCCGCGGCCAGCGCCGCGCCGAACACGCCGCAGGTCGAGGTGATGTGCCAGCCCTTGCCGTAATGGAAAGGCGAGACGGCGTTCCCGATGCGGCATTCGGCTTCCACGCCCAGCAGGAAGGCCATCATGAAATCGCGGCCGCGCAGCGGGAAGGTTTCGCTCAGGGCGAACAGGGCGGCGGCGACGGGGGCGGTGGGGTGGATGATGGTGGGGATGTGCGTGTCGTCGAAATCGTACACGTTCGCGGCCATGGCGTTGATGGCCGCGGCATTGAGCATGTCCAGGCGTTCGCGGCGGCCGACCAGGGTCGTGGAGGGTGCGGCGGAATAGCGCGCATAAACGCCCACGGCCTTGTCCAGGGTAGGGTCCCGGCACCCGGCCAGGGACACCGCGAAATAATTGAGCAGGGCCCGCTTGATTTCGTGGCGCACGGATCCGGGCACCTGCTCCCACGAAGCCGCGTGGATGAAGCCGGCCAATTGCGTGGACACGGAATCATGGCGCCCGGACGGAAAGGAATGCATGGCTGGACCCTCTGGTGGTTGATCGCGCTTGTACTCAGGCATACGAGAATATTGTATTACGGTAATATTGACAGATTGATAGTTCGAGATTCATAATTTACCCTAATTTCATCTTTCCTCACAGGAGCCGGCACGACCATGCGTGAAGAATTCAATACCGAGCTGTTTGCCAAGGGCCTCAAGAATCGCCAGGAAGTGCTTGGCGCCGAGCACGTCCAGAAATCCCTCGATGCGGCCGACGACTTCACCGCCGACATGCAGAAGCTCGTCACCGAATGGTGCTGGGGCGAACTCTGGAGCCGCCCGGGTCTGGACCGGCGCACGCGCAGCATCATCAACCTGGCCATGCTCTCGGCCTTGAACCGGCCGCACGAAATCCGGCTGCACGCGCGCGGCGCCCTGAACAACGGCTTGACGCCGGACGACATCAAGGAAATCTTCCTGCACGTGGCCATTTATTGCGGGGTGCCCGCCGCGCTCGACGGCATGAAAGTCGCCGCGGAAGTCATTGCCGAAGAAAAAGCGCGCCGCGCCGGCGCAGGGGCGCAATGATGGCCGCGCCCAAACCCCGGGTCGGCCTGGTGGGCGTGGGCGCCATGGGCGCCCCCATGGCGGCTTGCCTGATCAAAGCCGGCTACCAGGTCTCCGTCTTCGACAGCAACGCGCAGCGCGCCGCCGCGTTTGCGCAAGAACACGGCTTGCGGCCGGCCGAATCCCTGGCGGGCCTGGCCGGGCAGTCGGACGCCGTGATCACCATATTGCCCAACAGCGCCATCGTCGAAGAAGTCTTGTTCGGCCAGGGCGGCATGGCCCCGGCGCTGCGGCGCGGCGCCGTGGTCATCGAAATGACGTCGGGCGTTCCCAGCAAGACGGTGGCGTTCAGCGAGCGCCTGGCGCGGCAGGGCGTGGCACTGTTCGATGCGCCGGTGTCCGGCGGCGTGCCGCGCGCGCGCACCGGCGAGCTCACCATCATGGCGGGCGGCGAACAACGCGACATCGACGCCGCCATGCCGATTCTTTCGGCGCTGGGCAAGGTGATCCACACCGGGCGCATCGGCACCGGCCACGCCATGAAGGCGCTGAACAACCTCGTGTCCTCGGCCGGGTTCCTCATCGGCATCGAGGCCCTGCTGATCGGGTCCCGGTTCGGCATAGACCCGGCCACCATGGTCGACGTCCTGAACGTATCCACGGGCATGAACAACAGCACCCAGAAGAAGTTCAAGCAGTACGTGCTGTCGCGCAAGTTCGACTCGGGCTTCGCCATGGCGCTCATGGTCAAGGACTTGACCATCGCGCTGGGCATTGCGCACGAAAACGACGTCAACGCGCCGTTTGCGGAGCTGTGCCGCAATCTGTGGGCCGGGGCCGGCGCCATCCTGGGCCCGCAGGCCGACCATACCGCCGTCGCGCTGCTCAGCGAACAGCTGGCCGGCACCCAGATCGGCAATACCGCCGCGCCGTCGTGATCCACCCCGAAGGCGCGGTCGACACCATCAAAGGAGATGACAATGAAGAAGACGATAGCCATGGCTGTATTCGCCGCGGCGGCCGCCCTGCCGCTGGGCGCGCAGGCCGAAGTCAGCAAGCTGAACATTCCCCTGGGGGCGGGCGGCTTCGGCTTCCTTCCGCTGCACATGATGAAGGAGCACAAGCTGATCGAAAAGCACGCCGAGAAAGCCGGCCAGAAGGTCACCGTCAACTGGGCGAACATCGGCGGGCCGTCCGTCATGATCGACGCGCTGCTGTCGGGTTCCGCGGACTTCATCTCGGCCGGGCCGCCTTCCTTCCTGCTGCTGTGGGACCGCACCAAGGGCATGGCGAACGTGAAAGGCGTGGCCGCGATGAGCTCCATGCCCATGTACCTGAACGCCCGCGCGCCCCATCTCAAGTCGCTGGATGACCTGAAGGAAGGCGACAAGATCGCGGTCACTTCCGTGAAGTCGTCCATCCCGTCCATCGTGATGCAAATGTACGCGGTCGAAAAATACGGCAAGGACCAGGCGTTCCGGTTCGACCCCTACACCGTCACCATGAATCACGGTGATGCGGCTTCGGCGCTGATTTCCGGCAGCGGCAGCATTGCGGCGCACTATGCCTCTTCGCCCCTGGCCGAGCGCGAGATGAAGACCAAGGGCATACGCACCATCCAGAATTCGGACGACGTCATGGGCGGGTCCACCACCTTCACCATGGTGTCCACCACCACCCGCTTCCACGATCAAAACCCCAAGGTGTACGCGGCCTTCGTCGCGGCGCTGCAAGAGGCCCAGGAAATGATCAAGGCCGACAAGGAAGCCGCGGCCAAGGTCCTGATCGAATCGATGGGCGGCAGCGGCGCCGTGCCCGACATGGTGGAGATCCTGAACAATCCATCCACCAAATACACGGCCAAGCCGGAGAACGTCATGAAATACGCCGCCTTCATGCACGAGATCAAATCGATCAAGAACCGGCCCGAAAAGCTCGAAGACCTGTTCTTCCCCGGCCCCGCCGTGTCGCAAGGAAACTGATCGCCCGCCCCGGAGACCGCCGCTCATGCCTCATACCGCAACGCCGCTCCTGTCCGTGCAAGGCGTAACCCTGCGCTACCGCACGAAAGACCACCTGGTCACGGCCACCTATCGGGTCAGCTTCGACGTCCATCGTTCCGACCGCTACGTCATCGTGGGGCAGTCGGGCTGCGGCAAGTCCACGCTCCTGAAGGCGGTGGGCGGCTACCTGCCCACGGTGGAAGGGTATATCCGGCTCAATGGCGCGGAAATCACCAAGCCGGGCCCGGACAGGGTCATGGTGTTCCAGGAGTTCGACCAGCTCCTGCCCTGGAAGACCGTCAAGGAAAACGTGGTGTTCGCGCTCACGGCCAGCGGCCGACTGGACCGCAAGGCCGCAGCCGAGAAAGCCATGCACTTCATCGACAAGGTCAATTTGTCCGACTTCGCCGACAGCCTGCCGCACACGCTTTCGGGGGGCATGAAGCAGCGCGTGGCCATCGCCCGCGGCATGGCGATGGAGCCCGAGATCCTGCTGATGGACGAACCCTTCGCCGCGCTCGACGCGCTGACCCGCGCCAAAATGCAGGAAGAGCTGCTGCAGCTCTGGGAGGACACCCGCTTCACCGTGCTGTTCGTCACGCACTCCATTCCCGAAGCGGTCAGGATAGGCAGCAGGATCCTGCTGCTGAGCCCCCATCCCGGGCAGGTCCGCGCCGAACTGAACAGCGAGGGGGTCGACGCGGCCGGCCCCGACGGCAAGCTGCTGAGCCAGCGGATCGAGGACCTGCTCTTCGAGGAAGACGCAACGCAAGGGAGGATGGCGCATGTCTGAAACCGCGGCCAAGCCTGTTTCACCTGTTCCACGCGAGGAAATCGTCAACACGATAGAAGACAGGGGATACGGCATCATCGAGAAGCCCTTGAGCGTCTGGGAAAGGCTGCTGGACAACGGCGTCTTCCGCAAGGCCGTCATGCTGGCGCTGCTGGCGCTCGTCTGGGAAGCCTATGCCCGCTGGTCGGGCAATCCGCTGCTGTTCCCCACCTTCGTCGCCACCGTGCGGGCCTTCTTCAATGGCATCCTGACCGGGACCCTGCTGCACGCCACCTGGACGTCGATCTCTTTATTGCTGCAAGGCTATGCCGCGGGCCTGGCCATCGCCGCGCTGTTCACGGCCTTCGCCAGCGCCACCCGCGTGGGGGCCGACCTGCTCGAAACGCTGACGTCCATGTTCAACCCCTTGCCCTCCATCGCGCTGCTGCCGCTGTCGATGATCTGGTTCGGCCTGGGCAACGCCAGCATCGTTTTCGTGCTGATCCACGCGGTATTGTGGGCGGTGGCCCTGAACACCCATTCGGGCTTCCGCTCCGTGAGCCCGACCTGGCGCATGGTGGGCCGCAACTACGGCCTGACCGGCTTGCGCTATGTGTGCAAGATCCTCATCCCGGGCGCCTTTCCCAGCATCCTCACCGGCATGAAGATAGGCTGGGCGTTCGCCTGGCGCACCCTGATCGCGGCCGAGCTCGTCTTCGGCTCCAGCTCGGGCTCGGGCGGCCTGGGCTGGTACATATTCCAGAACAAGAACATGCTCGACATTCCCAACGTATTCGCGGGGCTGCTGACGGTCATACTGTTCGGCCTGCTGGTCGAGAACCTGATCTTCCGCGTCGTCGAACAGCGCACCATCGGGCGCTGGGGCATGCAGATCTGATGGCGGCCCTGGCTCGCACACTGGCCGAATTCGTGGTGTCTGTCCCCGCCGGCGCCATTCCGGCGCTGGCCATGGAGCGCGCCAAGATGAGCCTGGCCAGCACCATCGCCAGCGCCGCAATGGGCCAGGACATCCCCTCGGCGCGCATCGTGCGCGGCCTGGAGCTCGAAGAGGGCGGGGCCGGGCAGGCAAGCGTATGGTTCCAGGGCGCCCGCCTGCCGCTCACCAGGGCGGTGCGCGTGAACGCCGTGGCCAGCGACGCGGCCGCCTCGGACGACAGCGACATGCGCAGCATCGCGCACATCGGCACCATCGTGTCCAGCACGGCGCTCGCCCTGGGCGAGCACGCCGGCACCGGCGGGGCGGACCTGCTGCGCGCCATGGTCCTGGGCTACGAGATCGCCGGCCGCATCGACGAATCCCTTACGCCGGGCCGCATGCAGCGCGGCTTCCACGGGTCCGTGTCGACGGTGTTCGGCGCGGCCGTGACCGCGGGCCGGCTGCTGGGCCTGGACGCGCACCGCATGGCGCATGCGATTTCGCTGGCGGCGACGTCCATCGGGGGCATGGCCATCGCCGCCGACACCAGCTGCGCCCGCGAATACCATGCCGGCAACGCGGCCATGGCGGGCGTGCAGGCCGCCCTGGCGGCCATGCGCGGCTACGAAGGCGAGCCGGCCGTGCTCGAATCGCCGCGCGGTTTCCTGAGCGCCATGAACGGGCAGGCCGTCGGCGACATCGCCAAGGACCTGGGCAAGGAATGGGACATCGTCACCGACATGGCCATCAAGCTCATGCCCGGCGCCCATCCCTTCCATGCTACGGCCGAGGCCGCGGCGGACGCCGCCATGGCCGGCAACGTTTCCCCGGCCGACATCGAACGCGTCATGGTGTCGGCCGCGGTCCAATGGACCAGCTTCAAAGGCGAGCCGCATCCGCGCAGCCTGGTCGACGCGGCGCACAGCCTGTTCTATTTCGTGGCCGCCTCCATCGTCGAGCGCAAGTTCGATTGGGACGCCATGACCGACGCAAAGATGCGCGATCCCGTCATCGCGGCCGTGCAGGACAAGATCGTGTTCGACCCGCAACCTCCGCCCCTGCCCGACCGCTTTCCCCATCGCCACGGCGGCAGTGTCGCCATCCGCCTGAAAGACGGCCGGGAGTTCGCCGCCACCTGCCGCGCGCCGCGCGGATCGGGCGCGCGCGGCGTGGACTGGAAAGACGTCGAAGCCAAGTATCGGCGGCTCGCGCCGATGTCCGGAATGGGCGCGGCGCGGGTGCAGGCAAGCCTGCGCCTGCTGCGCGGCTTCGATGAACTGCCGGACGTCCGGGAGTTGACGGAAATGCTGGCTCATCCGGCGGGCGGGCCGGAATAGACGGGCCGCGGCGCGCTCGGGCCGCTATCCTTGTATGATTCCGTCATGAAGCCCGCGCGCCCGCTCACCCTTCTCGCATCGGCCATCGCGGCGGTCCTGGTGTCCGTCGCGCTGCTGCGGTTCTTTGCGCCCGAGGCGTCCGGCGCCCGGCTGCTGCATACCGAACCGTCCGAGTTCGCCCCCGTCCTGGTGTTCGAAGAATTCGGCGAACGCTGCATGAACTTCAACACCATGAAGGACTATGGGCGCCAGACCTGCATGCGCATCGACGACCCGGACCTCATGGTCTTCGCCTACACCCGCATGATGACCAGCGCCTTGTTCGTGAAGCCCGACCCGCACAGCGTGCTGTTCGTCGGCCTGGGCGGCGCGACGCTGCCCAAGGCCTTCGCCAAGATCCTGCCCGGCGCGATGATCCATACGGTGGAAATCGACCCGGCGGTCCTGCGCGTCGCGGAGCGCTATTTCGGATACCGGCAGGGGCCTCGCCAGCGTGTGTTCGTGGAAGACGGTCGCGCCTTCATCGAGCGGGCCCGCCGGGAAGGCCGGCGCTACGACATGATCATGCTGGATGCCTTCGACGTCGACTACATACCCGCGCATCTGCTGACGCGCGAATTTCTGGAACACGTGCGCGCCATCCTGTCCGACGACGGCGTGCTGGTGTCGAATTCCTTCACCGCCAGCCGCATGTATGAACGCGAATCCGCCACCTATGCGGCGGTGTTCGGCGACTTCTTCAACCTGCGCAGCGGCATCGCCGGCAACCGGGTGATCATCGCGACGAAAGCCGCCTTGCCCGACGACGCGGCGCTCGCGCGCAATGCGCAGGCGCTGGCGGGCCGGCTGGCGCCGTTCGGCATCAAGGCCGACGAGGCGCTGGGGCGCTATTCGCGCAGCCGGGACTGGGACCCGGACGCCCCCGTCCTGACGGACTGAATCGAGCCGCGCCGCGCAGGCCGCCTACGCCGCGCGCAGCACCTTGGCCAGTGTCGAGAACAACTGCTCCATCTGCGCGTCCTCGATGATCAGCGGCGGCGACAGCAGCATGGTGTCGCCCGAGGCGCGGATCAGGCAGCCTTCCTTCAGGCAGGCCTTGTGCGCCTGCTGCGCGCGCTGCCCGGGCTTGCCTTCGATGGGCGCGAGCTCGACGGCCGCAAGCAGGCCGATGTTGCGCACGTCCACGACGTGGGGCTCGCCCTGCATGGCGTGCGCCAGCGCCTCCCAGCGGGGCGCCAGCGCCTGCGCGCGCGCGAACAGCCGGTTTTCCTGATAGTGGCGCAGCGCGGCCAGGCCGGCGGCCGCGGCCAGGGGATGGCCGGAATAGGTATAGCCGTGCGGCAGTTCGATGCCGTTGCCGCCGGACTGCATGAAAGCGTCGTATATGGGCCGGCGAACGAAGGTGGCGCCCATGGGCACGGCCCCGTTCGTGAGGCCTTTCGCGCTGACGACGAGGTCGGGCAGGACGCCGAAGTATTCGCAGGAAAGCATGCCGTCGATGCGGCCGAAGCCGGTGATCACTTCATCGAAGATCAGCAAGATGCCGTGCCGGTCGCAGATCTCGCGCAGCCTGGGCAGATAGTCCTTGGGCGGGACCAGCACGCCGGTGGAGCCCGCCACCGGTTCGACGATGACCGCCGCCACGGTGGACGGATCGTGCAGCAGCAGCAGGCGCTGCAGGGCGTCGGCCAGTTCCGCGCCCCAGTCGGGCTGGCCGCGGGAATAGGCCATGCGGCCGCGGTCGTATGTATGGGGCAGGTGCAGCACCCCGGGCAGCAGCGGGCCGTAGGGCCGCCGATGCCCCGATATGCCGGAGACGGACAAACCGCCGAAACCCACGCCGTGGTAGTCGCGTTCCCGCCCGACCAGGCGGTAGCGATGCCCTTCGTTGCGGGCCCGGTGATAGGCCAGGGCTATCTTCAATGCGGTGTCGACCGCCTCGGAGCCCGAGTTCGAGAAGAACACGTGCGAGAGGTCGCCCGGCGCCGCCTCGACCAGGGCGTCGGCGTATTCGAACACGATGGGGTGGCCCATTTGGAAGGAAGGCGCGTAGTCGAGCTCGTCGGCCGTTTGCTGGATGGCGCGCACCACCGGCGCGCACCGATGCCCCGCATTCACGCACCACAGCCCGGCGATGCCGTCCAGCACGGACGACCCGTCGGCGCGATAGTAATACATGCCGTCGGCGCGGGCGAAAAGTTCAGGGTTGGACTTGAATCGCTGATTGGCCGTGAAAGGCATCCAATAGGCATCCAGCGGGGGCGGAGAGGGGATCGGGGCGGCGCTCATGTGAACTCACCTGCAAGTTTAGGTGGTTCTATTTTGTACCAAACAACTATTTAATGCAATATATGGCGCAATGGCCGGGCACGGCGCGTCCCGGCTGCCGAGGCACGCGCACGCCTCATGCGCGCATCGCGCGCCGTGGCGGCGGAGCCTCAGCTTTTCGCCAGGGCAGACAGCAGATGCTTGCGCATCAGCGCCGCCGCCCATTGCGGGTCCTTGCTTTCTATGGCGTCCAGGATTTCCAGGTGTTCGCGCGAGGCTTCCATGACGTGGTCGTGGCGATAGAAGGCGTCGTGCTCTTCCAGGCGCCGCAATTGCGTCTGCTGCTGGAGCGCCATGACGATGAAGCGGTTGCCGGAGAAGCGCGCAAGCATTTCGTGGAAGGAGGCGTTCAGGCGGAAGAATTCCGCCGCCGAGACGCTGTCCTGCGAACGGGTCAGGAGTTCGGTGAAGGCGGCGCGGCTGCGGCGCATGTCTTCCGCGTCCGGCTGGAAGCCGGGTTCGAGCAGGCCGCCGCATTCTATGATGATCCGATAGCGGTAGCTTTCCGTCAGGGCTTCGCGCGAGTCCAGCGCGGGCATGAACTGCCAGCCGCGCCCGGGCCGTTTCTCAATCAGGTTTTCCGAGGTCATGCGCGACAGCACGTTGCGCAGCACCGCGGCCGAACAGCCATAGCGGCGCAGCAGGTCTTTCTCGATCAGCGTGTCGGGCAGCCGCTTGCGGGCCCGGTCTTGGATGAGCGCGCGATAGAGGGCGTCGGCGCTGGCGCCGCCGTCGCCGTCCGCGAGCGCGGGCAACGAGGCCGCCTCGCCCGCATGGCGGACGAAGTAGCCGCTGTTGGAGCGGTAATGGATGGCGCCGTGGCTCGCCAGCAGCTTCAAGGCCCCCCGGATGGGAGTGCGCGACACCTGGAACATGTCGGCCAGCGCTTCTTCGCGCAAATGCGAGTCCGCGGGAAAACTGCCGTCGGCGATGTGCGCCGCAATGCGGCGGGCCAGATCGCGCTGGAGAGGGGTGGGCCTGTACGTGGTCATGGCGTAGTGTAACGGGGTTTTCCCTTAGTTGGATTTATATTGCACTTAATCGAATTTTAGTACATTATTCCCTTGTATCGATCCATCATCATCGCAGGAATCCAGGCATGTCAACAGCGCAACCCGATGCCGGCATCTTTCCGCTGGTCGAAGTCAGCGGCAGCCCTTACGAGCGCGGCCGCCAGCACGGCGCCGCGGTGCCCGGCCGCGTCCGCGCCAGCGTGGCGCTATACCGCGGCCAGCTGGACCGGCGCGGCGTGACGCCGCAGCGGCTGCTCCGGCTCGCGCAGGCCATGGAAAAAACCATCGCCGCCTACGACGAAGCCTATCTGGAAGAATTGCGCGGCATCGCCGCGGGCGCCGGGCTCAGCCTGGCCGAGATCATCACCGTGAATTGCCGCACGGAAATGATGTTCGGCCACGGCGCGCTGGCCCAGGCCCCGCAAGAGCCCGACGACGGCTGCACCGGCATCATCGTGCTGCCGCAGGCCAGCGCCAGCGGCAAGCTATTGCACGCCCACAACTGGGACTGGCGCCAGGAATGCGTCGACACCGGCATCGTCCTGCTGATGCGGCGCAGCGACGGCCCCGATCTGCTCGTCTTCACCGAAGCCGGCGCCCTGGCCCGGCACGGGTTCAACAGCGCCGGCGTTTCGCTCAGCGGCAACTTCCTGGGCTCCGACCGCGACTACCAGCAGCCCGCCGAAGTGCCGCTGGTGCTGGTGCGCCGGAAAATGCTGGAATCGGCCAACCTGTGCGCCGCCATGAAAGTGCTCTGGGGCGCGCGCCGCTTCTGCTCCAACAATCTCATGCTGGCGCAGGCCGAGGGCGAAGCCGTGAACCTGGAATGCGCGCCCGACGAGATCTTCTGGCTCACTCCCGACGACGGCATCCTGGTGCACGCCAACCACTGGCTGTGCCCCGCCGCCCGCGCCAAGCTGCGGGACACCGGCCTGGCCATGACGCCCGACTCCCTCTACAGGCAGCGTCGCGTCTCCGCCGCGATGCGCGCCACATCCGGGGGCGTGGACTGGGACACCGTCAAGGCGGCGCTGGCCGACGACTTCGCCAAGCCCGACGGCGTGCTGCGCCATCCCAAGCCCTCCAGCTTCGACAGCATTTCGGCCACGGTGGCCACCACCTGCATGGAACCGGCGTCCGGCTTCATGCACATCGCCCGCATGCCTTACGCCTCGCCCCGGCACTTCGCCAAATACCAACTTTGAACTCGGCGCGCCCGGCGAACCCGCCGCGCCTTCCAGGAGACGACCATGCCGAACATCGCTCATCGCCGCGCCAGCAGCCACACACGGCGGCTGCCCGCCGCCGTCGCGCTGGCCCTGGCCTTCGCGGCCATGCCGGCGGCGGCCCAGAAAGCCGCCGACACCTTGCGCATCCAGATCAACTCCGACCTCCGGTCCAGCAATCCCGGCGTGAACCGGGACGACAACACCGACGCGGTCCTGCTGCACCTCACCGAAGGCCTGGTCGCGTTGAAGGAAGACCTTTCCGTGGGGCCCTTGCTGGCTTCCGGCATCAAGGTGTCGGACGACGGCCTGACCTATGCCTTCACCCTGCGGGACGGCGTGCGCTTCCACAACGGCGCGGCGCTGAGCGCTCAGGACGTCGTCTGGAACTGGAAGCGATACCTGGATCCCAAGACCTCCTGGCGCTGCCTGCCGGAATTCGACGGGCGCGGCATGACGAAAATCCTTTCCGTCGAGGCGCCGGACCCGAAAACCGTCGTCTTCACCCTCGACCGGCCTTCGGCGCTCTTCCTGAACAACATGGCCAGGCCCGACTGCGGCGGCGCCGCCATCATGCACCCCGATTCGGTGGACGCATCCGGCCAATGGCGGGCGCCCATCGGAACGGGCCCGTACAAAATGGGGGAATGGAAGCGCGGCCAGTACCTCGAACTGCAGCGCTTCGACGACTACGCGTCTTTGCCCGGCCCGGGCGACGGCTATACCGGCGGCAAACACGCACTGGTCAAGAACCTGCGCTACATGGTGATCCCCGACGCCGCCTCGGCCAAGGCCGCCTTGTATAGCGGCGCCATCGACGTCTATGCGACCGCCAGCAGCGCCGACGTGCCCGAACTGCGCAAGCGCCCCGACGTGCAGACCATCGTCAGCCCCTCCATGAACATGGTGGCGCTGCTGCTGCAGACCCAGGATCCGCTGCTGAAAGACGTGCGCATCCGCAGGGCCCTGGCGCTTTCGCTGGACCTGCCCATGATCGCCGAGACCGTCACCGAAGGCATGTCCAAGGCCAACAGCTCCGTGGTGCCCACCAGCAGCCCCTATTACGACAAGGAACAGGCCGCCACCTACGGGCGCGACCTCGCCGAGGCGCGCAAGCTGTTGCAGCAGGCGGGCTACAAGGGCCAGCCCATCAAGATGATCACCAACAAGCGTTATCCGGCATGCTTCGATTCCGCCGTCCTGGCGCAGGCGATGGCCTCGGAAGCGGGCATCAATCTGGAACTCGAAGTCCTGGACTGGGCCACGCAGCTCGACCGCTACGGCAAGGGCGACTATCCCGCCATGGCCTTCACCTACTCGGCTCGGCTGGACCCCGCGCTGAGCTTCGAAATGATCTCCGGCGACAAGCAGAAGCAGCCGCGCAAGGTCTGGGACGACCCCGAAATGGGCAAGCTGCTGGCCGAAAGCATGCGCGAGGCGGACGCCGCCAAGCGCCAGGCCCTCTTCAACCGCATGCACGCGGCCATGCTGAAGGACGTGCCCATCATCGTGCTCTATAACGGCACCAACGTCACGGGGCTGCGCCGGGGCATCGAAGGCTACAAGGGCTGGGCGGCCGACAAGCCGCGCTTCTGGAACGTGAGCTTCAAATGATGGCGGCGCCGTCCACGCGCCGCGCGGGCGCCGCCGCCAACGGCAGGGGGGCATGACGATGCTCGCCTATCTCGCAAGGCGTGTTGCGCAGACCATCCCCACGCTGCTGCTGGTCGCGCTGGCGGTGTTCGCGCTGCTGCGCCTCATCCCGGGAGACCCGGCCCAACTGATGCTGGGAGACGGCGCCGACGCCGAGTCCCTGGCCAGGCTGCGCGACCAGATGGGCCTGACCGGGCCGTTGCCGGCGCAGTTCATGCATTGGCTGTCCGCCGTGCTGCGGGGCGATTTCGGCCATTCCCTCAGCGACGGGCAGCCCGTGCTCCCGGTCATCCTCGAACGTTTCCAGGTCAGCGCCACCATCGTGGTGGCGGCGGTCGCCATCGCCGTGTGCGCGGCCGTGCCCGCCGGGCTGGTGGCCGCCTGGAAGCAGAACAAGGCGCTGGACGTCGGCATCGTCATGACGGCGACCCTGCTGCTGTCCATTCCCAGCTTCTGGCTGGGCATGCTGCTCCTGCTGTGGTTCGGCCTGCACTTGAACTGGCTGCCGGTCGTGGGCTATGTGGCCCTGCGCGACGACTTCTCCCAGGGCATCCTGTACGTGATATTGCCGATCGCCACGCTGGCCATGGTCGAAACCGGCGTGTTCACGCGCATGGCGCGCGCCAGCGCCATCGAGGTTCTGCGCCTGGAATACGTCGCCCATGCGCGGGCCAAGGGCGTGCCGGAAGCCGGCGTGCTGCGCCGCCATGTGCTGCCCAACGCCTTCGCCCCGACCCTGACGCTCATCGGCCTGATGCTGGGCAATCTGCTGGGCGGCATCGCGGTGCTGGAAACCGTCTTCACCCTGCCGGGGCTGGGGCGCCATCTGGTCGACGCCATCTTCGCCCGCGACTATCCCGTCATCCAGGGATGCCTGCTGTTCACCGCCTTCATCTACGTGTGCGTGAACCTCGTCGTGGATCTCTGCTATCCCTTGTTCGACCCGCGCGTGACGGCGCAGTAGGACCCATCATGAAGCGCATGCAAGTCAATACACTGATAGGCGGACTGCTGATCGGCGCCGTGGGCCTGTTGGCCCTGACGGCGGTGTTCTGGACGCCCTACGACCCCCTGGCCCTGAACCTGCGCGCGCGGCTGCAGGCGCCCAGCGCGGCGTACTGGCTGGGAACCGACGAATTCGGCCGGGACGTGCTCAGCCGCATCATGCAGGGCGCGGCCACGAGCTGGCTGCTGTCCATCGTCACCGTGGCGGTCGCCGTCGCGGCCGGCGCGCTCATCGGCGGCGTGGCGGGATTCCTGCGCGGCCCGACCGACCGGGCGCTGATGATGGTCAACGATGCGCTGCTGGCCTTTCCGGGCATCCTGCTCGCCATGGGCATACTGGTCATCGTCGGGCCCAACAAGTGGGGCATCGTGCTCGCCTTGTCGCTGGCGTACACGCCCTCGGTGGTGCGCGTGGTGCGCGGCTCCGTGCTGTCCATCCGCGAAAAAGAACACATAGAGGCATCCCGCATCATGGGAAATTCCGAGTGGTACACGATGTGGCGCCACATTCTGCCCAACTGCGTCGCGCCCGTCGCCGTGCTGGCGACCAGCATGTTCGGCTGGGTGATCCTGTCCGAAAGCGCGCTGAGCTTTCTGGGCCTGGGCGTGCCGCCCCCGGCGCCGACCTGGGGCAATATGCTGGCCGGCGCGCGAACCTACATGAACACGGCGGTCTGGCTGGGCATAGCGCCGGGGCTCTGCATCGCGATGACGCTGCTGGGTGTCAATCTGCTGGGAGACAGCCTGCGGGATCGCCTCGATCCAAGGATGGCCCGATGAGCGCGCACGAAACCTTGCTGCAGGTCCGCGGCCTGTCGCTGCGGGCCCAGGCCGGCGGGCAGCCCATCGTCAAGGACGCCGGTTTCGACGTGGCGCCCGGCGAATTCCTCGCCATCGTCGGGGAATCCGGCAGCGGCAAGACCATGGTCGCCCGCGCGATCATGGGGCTGACGCCGCCGGGCGTGGAAATCGCCGGCGGGCAGATCCTCTTCGACGGGCAAGACCTCACGCAATGCAAGCCCAGGCAGTTGCAGGCGCTGCGCGGCGCGCAGCTGGGCATGGTCTTCCAGGAGCCCATGGTGTCCCTCAACCCCGCGCACCGCATCGGCGCCCAGATGGCCGAAGGCCTAAAGCTGCACACCCGCCTGACCGGCACGGAAATCCGGGAAAAATGCATCGCCATGCTGCGCCGCGTCCGCATCGAGAATCCGGAGCGCTGCCTGGACGCCTACCCGCACGAATTCTCCGGCGGCATGCGCCAGCGCATCATGCTGGCCAGCGTCATGCTGCTGCAGCCCCGCCTGCTGATCGCCGACGAGCCCACGACGGCCCTGGACATGCTGGCGCAGCGCGAAGTCCTGGACCTCATGGTGGAGCTCGCCGCCCAGGCGCGCACGGCCGTCATCCTCATCACCCACAACCTGGGCCTGGTGTCGCGCTACGCCCAGCGGGTCATGGTGATGTGCCGCGGCGACGTGGTGGAAACCGGCGACGTGCGGCAGGTGCTGCGCGCGCCCGCGCACGAATACACGCGCAGCCTGCTCGCGGCCCTGCCCAGGCCGGGCCAGGCAAGGCCGCCGCGCGCGGGCGGCGAGGCCGTCATCCGCGTCCAGGATCTCCAGGTCGTCTACCCCGGCTCGCGCAAAGGCCTGTTCGGCCGGCATGCGGCTCACCACGTGCTCAAGCGAGTCAGCCTGGACATCCATGCCGGGGAAACCGTGGCGGTCGTCGGCGGCAGCGGTTCCGGCAAGACGACGCTGGGCCGGGCCATCCTGAACGTGGTGCCGATCGCGGGCGGGCGCGTGCTGTACCGGGGCGTCGATGTGGGCGGCGCCCGCGGGCCGGACCGCCGCCGTTTCCGGCTGGGCTGCCAGCTGGTCTTCCAGGACCCTTATTCATCGCTCGACCCGCGCATGCGGGTCCACGCCATCGTCGCGGAGCCGCTGCGCCTGGTGCCGGGGCTGGACGCGCGCGAGAAGAAGCGCCGCACCGATGAAACCCTGGACGACGTCGGCCTGCTGCATTTGGCCGAGCGCTGGCCGCATGAGCTGTCCGGCGGCCAGCGCCAGCGCGTCGCCATCGCCCGCGCCTTGGTGCGCCGTCCGGAGTTCGTGGTGGCGGACGAGCCGGTATCGGCGCTGGACATGACGATACAGGCGCAGGTGCTGGCCCTGTTCCGCGACCTGCAGGCGCATCATGGTTTCGCCTGCCTGTTCATCAGCCATGATCTGCTGGCGGTGGAGCAGATCGCGGAAAGAGTGGTGGTCATGGAAAAGGGCAGCATCGTAGAGCAGGGGGCGACCCGCGATGTCCTGGGGGCGCCGCGCCATCCCTATACCAAGGCGCTGCTGGAGGCCGCGCCTTTGGTGGATCTCGGCCGGCAAGCCGCTTGAGGAGCCTCATTCCAGGTAAACATTGAAATCCCGCAGCTGCGCCTCGCTTTTCTTGATCTCTTCCAGGCTCGCGGCGCCCCCGTCGGCCACCAGCAGCGCCACCAGCATCTGCGCGACGGACAGGGCCGGCACGACCGACGGGAACAGCGAAGGCGTGGCATTCGCCACCACGATCAAGGCATCCGCATGAGGAGCGATGGGCGACACCACGCTGTCGGTGACGGCCACCACCTTCAGGCCGCGCTCCCGGGCGAAGCGCACCGCGGCCACCGAATCCCTGGCATACGGCTCATAGCTGAAAATGATCAGCGCGTCTTCCCGCCGCGAACGGCGCAGCTCGTCGGCGAATATGCCCCCCACGCCCGAGAGCAGCGTGATATTCCGCATGAACATCCCGCAGGCATAATTGAAATAGAAGGCCGCCGGAAACAGGCTCCGCAAGCCCACGGCATAGATGTGACGCGCCTGCGCCAGCAGGTCGCGCGCCGCCCCCAGCGCCTTCAGCGTGTCCGGCGCCGTCATCTTGCGCAGATTGTCCGTGTCGGCCGCGACCAGCTCCGCCAGCAGGCGTTCCGATCCATCTCCGCCGTGCTGCTGCAGCGCCGTGGCGCGTTCCGTGAAAGATCCGCCGCCCTGCGCCAGCCAGCCCCGATAGGCGCTGCGCAATTCCTCATAGCCCTCGAAACCCAGCTGCCGCGCCAGCCGGTGCATGGCGCTGGCCTGCAGCCCGGCGTCGGAGGCCACCGTGCGCATGGAATTCAGCGCGATGGCGCGCGGGTTGTCGATCGCGTAGCGGGCGGCGCGCTGCAGCGTCGGGGATAATTGGTCGAACCGCTCTTTGATGAGCCTGTCCACCGCAAGCTTGTCCATCGGTCCTCCTGGCGGCATGGAAGAACGCTATTGTAGGACGCCGACGGAAGCGATCGCCGCGTCCACCGCGGCGGCGAGGATGTCGACCGCTTCTTCCAGCTCCGCCTGCGTGGCGAGGAAGGGCGGCGCCAGCAGCACGTGGTCGCCCCGCACGCCGTCCATGGTGCCGCCGCCGGGGTAGCACGCCAGGCCGCGCGCAAGCGCTTCCCGCTTGATGAGGGCGTGAAGGCGCAGGTCGGGGTCGAACGGCGTGTCCGGCTCGCGTCGCGCCACCAGCTCGATGGCCTGGAACAGCCCGCGTCCGCGGATGTCCCCCACGTGGGGATGGCCGCCGAAGCGGTCGCGCAGCAGCCGGTGCAGGGTTTCGCCAAGCTGGGCGGACCGGCGCACCAGGCCGTCGCGTTCGATGATGTTCTGGACGGCCAGGGCGGCCGCGCAGGCGACGGGATGGCCGATATAGGTGTGGCCATGCTGGAAGGCGCCCGAGCCCGACACGATCGCATCGACGATTTTCTCCTGCGCCATGACCGCCGCGATGGGCTGGTAACCGCCGCCCAGCCCTTTCGCCAGGCACAGCAGGTCGGGTTCCACGCCCTCCCGTTGGAAGGCGTGGTAGGCGCCCGTCCGGCCCAGTCCGCACATGACTTCGTCCAGGATCAGCAGCACGCCGTGGCGGTCGCACACGCGACGGATCTTCTCGAAGTAGCCCGGCACCGCGCAGACCGCGCCGGCGGTCGCGCCCACCACGGTTTCCGCGATGAAGGCGCTGACGGTCTCCGGACCCAGGGCGAGTATCGTCTGTTCCAGTTCCTGGGCGAGCCGCGTCCCGTAGGCGTCGTCGGTTTCGCCGGCAAGGCGATAGTGGCGCGCGAAGCAGGGTGAGACGTGGTGGCTTTCCACGAGCAGCGGCTGGTACAGCGCGCGCCGGCCCTGATGGCCGCCGATGGCCAGGGCGCCCAGGGTGTTGCCGTGGTAGCTCTGCAGCCGGCCTATGGTGTGGCGGCGCGTGCGCTCGCCGCGCTCGACATGGTATTGGCGCGCCATTTTCAGTGCCGTCTCGACGGCTTCGGAACCGCTGGACAGGAAGTAGACATGCCCCAGGCCCGCGGGCGACTGCCGGACCAGCGTGTCCGCCAGGCGTTCCGCGGGTTCCGAGCTGAAGAAACTGGTGTGCGCATATTCCAGCTTGCGCAATTGCTCGATCATGGCGTCGATGACTTCGGGATGCCCGTGCCCCAGGCAGGATACCGCCGCGCCGCCGGACCCGTCGTAATAGCGCCGTCCCGACGCATCGATCAAATAATTGGACTGCCCCCGCGCTGCCAATTTCGGAGGGGTCAAAGGGCTGCGATGAAAAATGTGCGTCATGTGGGATTCCAGCGGTGTTGACTTGTCGATCGGAAAATCAGATCATATGATCCATGATATCAAAATTTAGATCAAATGTTCACTTCCATTTCAAACCGGAATTCCCAACCAGAGGGGACAACATCATGAAGCCGCTATTCCAATCCAGTCATCGCAAGCCGGGCCGCGCGGTGCTGCCGGGCCTCGCCGCCGCCGCCATCGCCGCCGGCGCGCTGTGCGCAACGCCGGCGGCGGCGCAGGCCTGGCCCGCCAAACCGATACAGCTGATCGTGCCCTTCGGCGCCGGCGGCACCACCGATCTGCTGGCCCGCATCGTGGCGGAAGGCCTGTCCAAGCGGCTGGGCCAGAGCGTGGTGGTCGAGAACAAGCCCGGCGCCGGCGCGAACATCGGCGCGGCCGAAGTCGCGCGCGCCAAGCCCGACGGCTACACCTTGCTGATGGGTACCCCCGGGCCCCTGGCCATCAACCCCTACGTCTATCCCCAGATGAGCTTCGACCCGGCCAAGGATTTCGCCGCGGTGTCTTACGTGGCGGACGTGCCCAACGTCATCCTGACCAATCCGCAGTCCGGCCTCAAGAACATGGAAGACGTGATCAAGCGCGCCAAGGCGGAGCCCGGCATCCTCAACTGGGGGTCGCCGGGCGTCGGCAGCACCGGCCACATCTCGCTGGAACTGCTCAAGCAGCTGTCGGGGGTGGACATCGCGCACGTCCCCTATAAAGGCGCCGCCCAGGCCACGACCGACCTGATGGCCGGCCACATCACGCTCTCGGGCGACAACGTGCCCACGGCGCTGGCGAACATCCGCGCCGGCAAGGTGGTGCCCCTGGGCGTCGCCAGCGAAAAAGAACTGGAAGTCCTGCCCGGCGTGAAGCCGGTCGGGGACACCGTCAAGGGCTATCTGCTCAATTCCTGGTTCGTCATCGTCGCGCCCGCCGGCACGCCCAAAGACGTCGTGGACCGCATCAGCCGGGAAATCGACGCTTTCGAAAAAGAGCCCGACACCATCGAGAAGTTCCGCGCCCTGGGCGCCATCCCCGTCGGCGGCTCGCCCGAGCATCTGGCGGCGCATCTGAAATCCGAGCAGAAACGCTTCGGCGAACTCCTGAAGAACATCAAGGTCGAGGGCAAATGAAGCCGAAACGATTGGCCGTGGCGCGCTTCTGGTACGAGGGCAACGCATTCAGCCCGGCGCCGGCCGGCATGCCGGAATTCGAGCAATACGAATGGATGGAGGGCCCCTCGGCGCTGGAGCTCATGCGGGGCACGGCGCACGAACTGGGCGCCGTCGCCGCCTTCGCCGATGCGCATCCCGACTGGGAAGTCGTCGTGTTGCGCTGCGCCGCCGCGCTTCCCGCCGGGCCCATAGACGACGCGGTGTTCGAACGATTCATCGATGAACTCAGGCAAGGCCTGCAGGCCGGGCAACTGGAAGGAGGCTGGGACGCCGTCTACCTGTCGCTGCATGGCGCCGCCATCACCGGGCGGCGCGAAACGCCGGAACTGGAAATCGCGCGCATGGTCCGCGGCCTGCTGCCGGAGACGCCGCTGGGCGCAAGCTTCGACCTGCACGGCAACCTGCCGCCGGAATGGGCGGGGGTCCTGGACTATGCCTCCGCATACCGTACGCATCCGCACATCGACATGGCCGAAACCGCGGCGCGCGTGCTGGCGGCCTTGTCACGCATGGCCGGCGGCGGGCTGCAGACCCGCAAGGCCCTGCTCAACGAACGCATCGTATTGCCCAGCATCAACATGCGCACGGCGGCGGGGCCCATGCGCCTGCTGGAAGAGGTGGCGCGCGACGCCGCGGCGGGCGCGGTGCTGGACGTCTCGGTGTTCGGCGGCTTCCCGTATTCCGATACCGCGCATACCGGCGCGTCGGTGTTCGCGGTCAGCGACGCCTCGCGCGATCCCACGGGCGCCGAAGCGGCCGCTGCCGCGGAAACAGTCATGGCGCGGATCCGCGCATCGGCGGACCAGTTCCGCATCCGGCTGCCCAGCGCTGAAGACGCGCTGGCGGCCGCGCTGGCGGATACGCGGCCAGGGCTGATCGCCGTCACGGACTCGGGGGACAATCCCTTGTCGGGCGGCGGGGGGGACACGCCCGGCCTGTTCCGGGCGCTCGTGGCGGCGCGCCCGGATGTGCCGGCGCTGTTCGCGAGCTTCGCCGATCCGGACACGGTGCGCGCCGCCCTGGCGGCGGGGGTCGGCGCCGGCATGGACGTCGCTCTGGGCGGACGCCACGGTCCGCAGTTCGGTGCGGGCGTCCATGTCCGCGCGGTCGTGGAGCGCCTGACGGACGGGGAATTCCGGAACACGGGACCGATGATGACGGGAATAACGCGTTCCTGCGGCCAGAGCGTGTTGTTGCGATTGGAAGATACGCCCAGTGTGCGGGTGATCGTGACGGAACGCATCACGCCGGCCGACGATCCGGCGTTCTACGCCTTGCATGGGGTGGATCCCGCCCGGTTGCGCCTGCTGTGCGTCAAGGCGAAGAACCATTTCCGGGCGGCGTTCGCGGAACGCTGCATTGACATCATCGACTGCGATGTGCCGGGTCCGGCCTGCCAGGATCTGACCCGGCTGCCGTTCCGGCACACGCATATTCAGGCGTCCTGAGGACGTGCGCGGCGGGGGTCACTGCGCCGTCTTGGTCCCCGCCCCGCGGTCATCGATGCGGTTGATCTTGGTGCCTTCCAGCGACACCCCCGCCATCAGACCCACGTTCGTCATCACGAAGCCCACGATCGGCTCGCGTATCGTATTCAAGTCCAGAGCGCCATTGGCGCCGATATTGGCCACGGCCACGGTGGCGTCCACGCCGGCCGTCCAGCCATTGCTGGCGAGGAATTTGTCGAGCGCTTCCTGAGTCCGGAACACCATGACGATCGCCTTGGACTGGGCGCCCGCCTGCAGGCCGACGGAGCCGCTGGAAGTGCTGTAATAGCCCCTGTTCTTGCCATTCACGCGCAGCACCCCGTCACCGTGTTCCAAGCCCACGACGAACCCGCCTCCGATCACCCGTGGAAAGATCAGCACCCCTTTTGCCTGGGACACCAGCTCGCGGGAATTCGGCGCCACCTCGTAGAGCCGTTTCAGCGCGGCATCGGCGCGCTCGTTGATGCTGTCGCGCCTTTCCACGCCGGTCTGCGTTTCACGCGGCAGCGTGGTCGTGCAGGCCGTGACGGCCAGGGCCGAAACGCCCACGATGGCGGCGGCAAGCACGTGCCGGGGGGAGGGCAGAGTCATCGTTTTCACAGTTCATTCTCCTGTTGCGCAAGGCGCGAAATTATAGCTTCCGCAGCAATTATCGTTCCCGGCGGGCCCGCCCGCCAGGGGGGCGGCGCGGTCCGGGTACACCGCGTGCTGCACAAAGGCGGCCGGGCGGACGGGTTCCGGCCGGCGACAGTTTTCAGTTTTCTTCATGGAGGGTGCATGAGTACCGAACTAGCCAAGCAAAAACCGCCGACAGTCGTCAATGGAGCGGTCCGCTTCACTGTTTTGGTCGAGGGGCGGGCCAACCAGGATTTCGAGGTCTCTTCGGACGCGCTGGTCGAGCATTTCGGAGCCGCCGACACCTCGGACGATGAATTGCTGGAGGCCTTCAGGAAGGGCAAGGCGGAGATCATGGAAGTGGCCGCGCAGAGCGTGAACACGCCCGCCGCCGACGTCATCGTGCTGGGCACCGGCGATTTTCCGGAACGCACGCCGGGCAAGCCGGGGTCCTCTTCCTGAGTTCGCGGGCGGGCGCCGGCCCGCCACGAGGGCGCCGGGCGGGCGCATACGCCGTCCGACCCCGCACGCAGCGGCGGAAAGTCCTGAACGGCGTCGACAGACTCAAAAGCCTTGTCTTAAAAAAATCGGGATGAACGGCCAGGAATGAGGCAAAATGTCTAATTCCGATACCGTCTGCAGAAGGAAACCTCATGAGTTCGCCCGCGCCGGCTTCATCCATCATAGACATCAATCTCGATAGCTTGACGCAATTGGACGAAGTTTACCGGTACAGGCTCCTGGTCGAGGCCGTTCAGGACTACGCAATCTACCTGCTGGACCCGGACGGCTATGTCCGCACCTGGAACCTGGGCGCCCAGCGTTTCAAAGGCTATGCGCCGTCCGAGATCATCGGCAAGCATTTTTCCTGCTTCTACACAGAAGAAGACCGCGCCGCCGGCCTCCCGGCCCGCGCCCTGGATGTGGCCGCCCGCGAAGGCCGGTTCGAATCGGAAGGCTGGCGCGTGCGCAAGGACGGAACCCGTTTCTGGACCAGCGCCGTCATCGACGCCATCCGCAACACCCATGGCACGCTCATCGGCTTTGCCAAGATCACCCGCGACATCACCGGCCAGAAGCAGGCCGCCGAAGAGCTGCAGCTCGCCAGGGAATCATTGCATCAGGCCCAGAAAATGGAAGCCATCGGCCGCCTCACGGGAGGCGTGGCCCATGATTTCAACAATTTGCTGACGGTCATCCGCGGGGCGGCGGAAATGCTGCGCAACACGAATCTCCCGGCCGCCAAGCGCATGCGTTATGTCGACGCCATCGCAAAGACCGCCGACCGCGCGGCGCATCTCACCAAGCAGCTGCTTGCCTATGCGCGGCAGCAGCCCTTGCACCCCACCACCTTCGAGGTCGGCCGCTGCATAGAGTGCATGAAAGAGCTCTTCCGCGCCACCACCGGCTCGTCCATCGAGCTGCTCTATTCGCTTCCGGCGCGGCCCTGCTATGTATGCGCGGACGCCAACCAGCTGGAAACCGCGCTGCTCAATATCGTCATCAACGCCCGCGACGCCATGCCGGACGGCGGCCGCCTGACCATAGACGTCAGCACCGTCAAGTTCCTGCCGGCCACGGACCATGACCCCGCCACGCCGGGGGAGCACGTCGCGATACGCGTCACCGACACGGGAACCGGCATGCCGGCCGACGTCCGCGACCGCATCTTCGAACCCTTCTACACCACCAAGCCGCCGGGCCGGGGCACCGGCCTGGGCCTGAGCCAGGTGATCGGCTTCGTCACGCAGTCGGGCGGCCGGGTCGATGTGTCCAGCGACGAGGGCGCCGGCACCAGCTTCACGCTCTATCTGCCGCTCGCGGAACCCGCGGGCTATGAAGACCTGATATCCAGCGGTACCGACGACTTGTCCTGGCTCAAGCCGGTCCAATACCGCATTCTCGTCGTCGAAGACAACAAGGACGTGGGGGAAATCGTGTCCAGCATGCTGAACGACATGGGCCAGCGCAGCACGCTGGTCAACAGCGGCGGCGCCGCCCTGGACGCGCTCCAGAACGAGGGCGGGGCGTTCGACCTGGTCCTGACGGACATCGTCATGCCCGAAATGAGCGGCCTGGAACTCGCCCGGACCATCAAGGCCCGCTGGCCCAAGGTCAAGGTCATGCTGGCCACCGGTTGCAACCCCGCCTTGTCGCGCGCGGATGCCGGCAGCTTCGACTTGCTGCATAAACCGTATTCGAAAGAGGCGCTGGTCCAGGTGATCGAAAGCCTCAAGACCCGGCAGGCCTAGAAGGCGGGTCGAGTTTGGAAGGCTCGGCGGGCCTGGCCTCGCCTTCGTACAGCACCCGCATTTCTCCGCGCCCGAATTGCAGGCCCAGTTCTTCCAGCTTGCGCATGATTTCCAGGTTGATGCCTTGCTGGATGTCCATGTAGCGGTTGTAATCTGCCGACAGCACGTAATAGACGACTTCGAATTCCAGCCCACGCTCCGAGAACTGGAGCAAATGGGCGCGGTCGAAGCGCGTGCCTTCCACGGCCGTGATGATTTCCTTGACGGTGCTGGCGATCGCTTCGGCCTGCGCGGCGGTCGCCCCGTACGCGACCGTGAAGCGGAAGGCGATGCGGCGCAAGTCCATGCGCTTGTAGTTCTGGATGGTCTGCTTCAGCAGCTCGGTGTTGGAGCAGACGATCTGTTCGCCCCCGAGGCTGCGGATGCGCGTGGTTTTCAGTCCCACGTTTTCGATGCTGCCGGCAATGCCGCCCACTACGATGAAGTCTCCGGGCTCGAAAGGCTTGTCCAGGCCGATGGAGATCGAAGCGAACAAGTCGCTCAGGACCACCTGCGCGGCCAGGGCCACCGCGACGCCGCCGATGCCCAGGCTGGCGACGAAGGCCGTGATGTTGACCCCCATGTTGTCCAGTATCGCCAGCACGGCCACCACCCACAGGACCGCGCGGGCGGTCATCGTGACGATGGTCATGGTGACGCGGTTCAGGTCCGGCCGCCGCTCCATGTAGCGCGACATGGTGTAGGTGATGGCGCTGCCGGCCCAGAATGCGACCTGCAGCACCACCGCCACGAACCACAGCTGCGAGAGCCCGCTGCGCCAGGCCAGGGGCAATTCCAGGAACTTCACGCCGATCAGCAGGGAAAGCACGAACAGCGCGAACGCGCTGGTGCTGGCGACGGCGCGCAGCAGCAAGGTGGCCAGCCAGAGATGGTGCTTGTCCGCATGGCGGTTCAGCCGCCCGCGCACGAACCGCCGTATCCACAGCAGAAGAAACAATACGACCGTCGCCACCGACAGGGCGACGACCCAGTTCCAGACGGGAATCGACAATACCGTTGTTTCCAGCCACCAGCCTTGCATCATGGTCCTCCTGTTCTTCAATGATTGCGGGCGGCGCCATGGCGGCACATTGCCGGGCGGCCGGCCCGCGTGCGCCGGTCTCAGCAAATAGCAGGCCGCGGCGCTCAGGGCCTGCCGACGTCGACAGGCCCTAGCGGCCGGTGGCGGGCAGGGACAGCTTCGCCACGATGTCGCTCAGCCCCGCAGTGACTTCGCCGCGCAGCCGCGACTCGGGAAGTATGGTGTCGGGGCCGCCGCAACTCAATACGAAAGTGCCCTCGCCCGTGATCGCGGTGAAGGGGGCGGCCGCGGCATTGATGCCCGGCTGCCAGTCGCCGATGCCGTAGCAGCAGCCGCCGGCGGCGAAATCGCGGCAGGCCTTCCGCATGATCTCGGGCATGCCGGCGGGCAGGTCCAGCTTGGCCAGCAGGGCTTCGCGCTCGCCGGCCGGCAGGCCGGCCAAATAGGTGCGGCCCATGGTGCTGTCCATGCCGACGCGATGCCCCACGGGCAGGCGCAGATAGAGCGCCGACGAACCATGCACCGCGTCCACATAGGTCATGAGCTGGCCGTCGAAAACGCCCAGCGCCACGGCCGCGCCGGTGGCGTGCGCAAGCTGTTCCATGAGGGGACGCGCCAGCTGGCGCACTTCGAGGCTGGCCAGGCAGCCGAAACCGAGAGCCAGCACGCCGTAGCCCGGGGCATAGCGGCCGGTTTCACTGTCGTAGCGCAGGTAGCCGAGCGCCGTCAAGGTGTAGACGATGCGGCTGACCGTCGATTTGGCGAGCCCCGTGCGCTCGGCCAGTTCCAGGTTGCCCAGCGACTTGACCCCGGGCGTGAAGCAGCGCAGCACACCCAGGCCGCGGGCCAGCGCATCGACGAAGTCGGGCGACGAGGAATCGCCTTGCATGCTCGTGCGCTTGCGCCGCGCGGGGCGCAGGCGGCCGGCCGTGGATGCGGCGGAGGGAGGAGGGGGGCGATGGGATTGCATTCGGCGCGGCGCTGATCTATATTAGTTGAAAAAAAGGAACTGAATTCCATTGTACGGAATTCAAATGAAGAAGTCACTCATTTCACGACCCAGGAGACAAGCAATGTTCAAAACCGGCATCAAATTCATCGCCGCCGCCATACTCGGCATGGCGGCCGGCCTTGCCGCCGCCGCTTATCCCGAACGCGCCATCACCATGATCACGCCTTTTCCCGCGGGCGGCGCCACCGACGGCCTGGCCCGCACGCTGGCCGAACACATGGCCAAGACGCTGGGTCAATCCGTCGTGGTGGAAAACCGCGCCGGCGCGGCAACGACCATCGGCGCGTCGCACGTGTCGCGCGCCACGTCCGACGGCTACACCATCCTGCTGGCCACCAATTCCACCCTGGTCACCAACCGCTTCCTCTTCAAGAACCTCACCTACGATCCCGATGCCTTCGCACCCATCGGCATGATCGGCATCGGCCCCATGGTGCTGCTCTCAACCAAGAAGGACCAGTTCAAATCGCTGGCCGACGTGGTCAAGGCGGCGAAGGCCCAGCCCGGCACGCTGTCCATCGCGTCGTTCGGGGCGGGCACGTCGTCCCACCTCGCGGCGGAATACTTCCAGCAGCTGGCCGACATCAAGCTGCTGCACGTGCCGTTCAAGGGCTCCACCCAGGCGCTGCCCCAGCTCATCAACGGCGACGTCGATCTCTTCTTCGACATGGTCTCCACCGGCATGCCGCAGGTCGATGCCGGCAAGGTCGACGTGCAGGCCATCACCAGCAAAGACCGCATGTCGACGCTGCCCAAGCTGGCCACCGTCAGCGAGTCGGGCTATCCGGGCTTCGAAATGACGGCATGGTTCACCCTGGTCGCGCCTCCCGGCACGCCGCAAGCGGCGACCCGCGTGCTGGGCGATGCCTTGAGGGCGGCGCTCAATGACGAAGCCGTGCGCAAGCGCATGCTCGTCATGGGCATCGAGCCTTCCGACGGCAGCCCCGAAGCGCTCACCGCGCAAATCAAGCAAGAAATCCCCATCATCCAGTCCCTGGTCAAGCGGGCAAACATCGCTGTTCAGTAGAGAGAAATCAACATGCCAGTCCACCCCTATTGGGAATTCCCCCACATGAGCCGGCGCCTGCCCGTGCTGGCCGCCAATGTCGTCAGCACCAGCCAGCCCCTGGCGGCCCAGGCGGGGCTGCGCATGCTGCTGGCCGGCGGCAACGCGATCGACGCGGCGCTGGCCGCGGCCATCACGCTGACCGTCGTCGAACCCGTCATGAACGGCATCGGCGGCGACGCCTTCGCGATCGTGTGGGACCAAGGCCGGCTGCATGCCCTGAACGCCTCCGGCCGCGCGCCGCAAGCCTGGACGCCCGACCGCTTCCAGGGCATGGCGGCCATGCCGCCGCTGGGCTGGGATACGGTCACCGTGCCTGGCCAGGTCGCCGGCTGGGCCGAGCTTTCCCGCCGCTTCGGCAAGCTGCCGTTCGCCGCGCTGTTCGAGCCCGCCATCGCCTATGCCGAAGACGGCTTCGCGGTCACGCCCACCATCGCCCGCCAGTGGGCGGCCCAAGGGGCCGTCCTCAAGGACCAGCCCGGTTTCGCCCAGGCTTTCCTGCCCTCCGGCGCCGCGCCCGGGGCCGGCGACTTGTGGCGCTTCCCGGCCCAGGCTGCCACCTTGCGGCGCATCGCGGACAGCATGGGCAAGGATTTCTACGAGGGCGAACTGGCGGATCGCATCGCGGCCTTCGCCGCGGCCACCGGCGGCGCACTCGCGCGCGCCGATCTCGCGGCGCACCGCTGCGACTGGGTGGAACCCCTGTCCATGAGCTACCGGGGCGACTACGCCCTGCACGAACTGCCCCCCAACGGGCAGGGCATTGCCGCGCTGATGGCCCTGGGCATGCTCGATACCTTCGACCCGCCGCGCGGCGACGATCCGCTCGATCTCTTCAAGCTGCCCATCGAAGCCATGAAGCTGGCCTTCGCCGACCTGCACGAGCACGTCGGCGATCCCGTGGCCATGGGCGACCTGACGGCGCAATTGCTGGACAAGGACTACCTGCGCCGGCGCGCGGCGCAGATCGATCCCTCCAGGGCGTCCACCCCCGCCGCCGGCCTGCCCGGCCAAGGCGGCACGGTCTATCTGGCGGCGGCGGATGCCGGCGGCATGATGGTGTCGTTCATCCAGTCCAACTACCACGGCTTCGGCTCGGGCGTCGTCGTGCCGGAAACCGGGATCGCGCTGCATAACCGCGGCCGCGGTTTCTCGCTCGCGCCGGGCCATCGCAACCAGGTGGGGCCCGGCAAGCGGCCCATGCACACCATCATTCCGGCGTTCATCACGCACAAAGGCCAGCCCTTCGCCGGCTTCGGCGTGATGGGCGGCAACATGCAGGCGCAGGGCCACGTGCAGATGATGCAGCAGCTGGTCGACCTGCAACGCAATCCGCAGGCGGCGATCGATGCGCCGCGCTTCCGGGTCGAGGCCGGCCCGCGCGTCATGCTCGAGGCCCACACGCCGGCGCCGGTGGTCGACGCGCTGCGCGCCTGCGGGCACAATATCGACATGCAGCCCGCCGACAGCCTGGATTTCGGCGCGGCGCAAGTCATCCAGAGGCTGCCTCACGGCGGCTACATCGCCGGTTCCGACCCCAGGCGGGACGGCCAGGCGGTCGGCTATTGAGTATTAAGGCTATCATCCGGATTGACGATTTTTCCCGTACCCGACACCGACCCAAGACATGAGCACACTGAGCGCCATACAAAACCGCGATATCGACCATCACCTGCACCCCTACACCAATGCCGTCAAGCACCGGCAAATAGGCCCCCGCGTCATCGAGCGCGGCGAAGGCATCTATGTATACGATGACCAGGGCCGCAAATACATCGAAGGCATGGCCGGCCTCTGGAGCGTGGCGGTCGGCTTCAACGAGCGGCGGCTCATGGATGCCGCCGCGCGCCAGATGGAGAAGCTGCCCTACTACCACACCTTCACCCACAAGACGCACACGCCTTCGGTCGAGCTCGCCGAAAAGCTCGTGCAGCTGACGCAGGGCCGCATGCGGGCCGCCTTCTTCACGAACTCCGGCTCCGAGGCCAACGACACCGTCATCAAGATGGTCTGGTACTACAACTACGCCCTGGGCCGCAGCCAAAAGAAGAAGATCATCGCCCGCAACCGGGGCTATCACGGCGTGACGGTCGCCGCGGCCAGCCTCACCGGCCTCGCGCCCAACCATCGCGGCTTCGACCTGCCCCTGCCGCAAATGAAGCACGTCGCCTGCCCGCACTTCTATCGCGAAGGCAAGGAAGGCGAAACGCAGCAGGATTTTGCCACCCGCATGGCCGAAGAGCTCGAAACCCTGATCCTGAACGAAGGGCCGGACACCGTGGCCGCCTTCATCGGCGAACCCGTCATGGGCGCCGGCGGCGTCATCGTGCCGCCCGAAACCTATTGGGACAAAATCCAGGCGGTATGCCGCAAGTACGACGTGCTGGTGATCGCCGACGAAGTCATCACCGGCTTCGGCCGCCTGGGCACCATGTTCGGCTCGCAGAAGTTCGGCATCGAACCCGACATCATGGTGCTGTCCAAGCAGATCACCTCGTCCTACCTGCCGCTCGCCGCTGTGTTGCTGGGCGACAAGGTGCATTCCGCCATCACCCGGTATTCGGGCGAACTCGGCACTTTCGGCCATGGCTACACCACCAGCGGGCACCCCGTGGCCACCGCCGTCGCGCTCGAAAACATACGCATCATCGAAGAGAAAAACCTGGTCGAAAACGCCGCCCGCGTGGGCGAAGTGCTGCAGTCCTCGCTGCGCGCGCTGAGCGACCACCCCCTGGTCGGGGAAGTGCGCGGCACGGGCCTGATCGCCGCCGTGGAACTGGTGGCCGACAAGGCCGGCCGCGTGCCTTTCGACCCGCTCGGCAAGGCGGGTGCGGCGGTCTACGAGGCGGCGCACGAGCACGGGCTGATCGTGCGCGGCATCCAGGACAGCATCGCGTTCTGCCCGCCGCTCATCATCACGGAAGCGGAAGTCAAGGACATGGTCGGAAGGTTCGTCGACACGCTGGAAAACGTCAAACCCCAGCTTCTTTGATCTTGGCGCGCTCCCACTCCCGATATTGTCGATCTCATGGAACATTATGAACGGTGCAGATAGCCTTTGCGACACCCTGCTGGCCAACGACGTGGACGTCTGTTTCGCCAACCCGGGCACTTCTGAAATGCATTTCGTGGCCGCGCTGGACCGGAAACCGCGCATGCGCTGCGTGCTCGGCCTGTTCGAAGGCGTCGTCACCGGCGCCGCCGACGGGTATGCGCGCATGGCGGACAAGCCCGCGGCGACTTTGCTGCACCTGGGCCCCGGCCTGGGCAACGGCCTGGCCAACCTGCACAATGCCCGGCGCGCCCGCGTGCCCATGATCAACATCGTGGGCGACCACGCCACGTATCACCTGCAATACGACGCCCCGCTCACCAGCGACATCGAGGCGCTGGCCGGGCCCATGTCGCACTGGGTCAGGCGCACGCCCGATGCGCAATCGGTCAGCGCCGACGCCGCGGAAGCGGTGCGCGTGGCGTGCCGGGCGCCGGGCCAGGTCGCCACCCTGATCCTCCCGGCCGATGCCGCCTGGACCGATCTTCCGTCCGGCACGCCGGCGCCGGTGCGCGCCCGGGTCGACCCGCCCGGCAAGACCTCGGCCGAATCCATCAGCGCCGCGGCCCGGGCCATACGTTCGGGCCAGGCCACCGTGCTGCTATTGGGCGGCGCCGCGCTCAGGGGCAGAGCCTTGGCCGCCGCCGGGCGCATCGCCCACGCAACCGGCGTCAGGCTGGTCGCAGAAACCTCCAATCGCCGGGTCGAGCGCGGCCGGACCCGCCCGCCCGTGGCGCGGCTGCCTTATCCCGTCGACCTGGCGCTGGATAGCCTCAAAGACGCCAAGCACTTGCTGCTGGCCGGGTCGCGCGCGCCAATCGCATTCTTCGCCTATCCCGGCAAGCCCAGCAAGCTCGCGCCCGAAGACTGCGCCATCCTGACCCTGGCAGCCCCCGACCAGGACATGGACCACGCCCTGGAGTGGCTGGCCGACGAATTGGGAATCGCCGCCAGCGCCCCGCAACTGGCCGCGCCCGCTCCTTCCGCCGACATCCCCGTCAGCGGCCGCCTGACCGGCGCCGCGGTGAACATGGTGCTGGCCAGCCGGCTTCCCGAGCACGCCATCGTGTGCGATGAATCGATTACCCAGGGGCGTGAATTTCCCGTGCACAGCGCCGCCAGCGCTCCGCACGACTGGCTGCAGCTTACCGGCGGCGCCATCGGCATAGGCCTGCCCCTGGCCACCGGCGCGGCCGTTGCGTGCCCCGACCGGAAAGTCATCACCCTGCAGGCGGACGGCAGCGGCATGTACACCGTCCAGGCGCTCTGGACGCAGGCGCGCGAGAATCTCGATTGCCTGACCATCATCCTGGCCAACCGTTCCTATGCGACGCTGTACGGCGAAATGAAGAACGTTGGCGTCGCCGATCCGGGCCGGAACGCCAGGCGCATGCTGGACCTGCACGAACCGCCCATAGACTGGGTGGGCTTGTCGCGCAGCCTGGGCGTCGAGGCCGTGCGCGCCGACACCGTGGAAGACTTCATCCGCTGCCTCCAAGCCGGCCTGGCGCGCAAGGGGCCGTTCCTGATCGAAGCCTTGATTTGATTCGGCGGGCGGCGCGTTTCCCCTGGCTTCGCCCTGATCGCCATCGGATGCCGTTTGCCGGCCGCCCGGTCACTGGCGCATCGCCCGCCCCAGGCGTCTTGCTCCTTCCTTGATCTCGTCCACCGTCGGGGTCGCATAAGAAAGCCGCATGGCGGTGGCCTTCGCCTCGCCCGGGTAGAATGCCGCCCCGGGCACGTAGACGACGCCGCCGTCGACGGCGGCCTGGAACAGGCGAGAGGCATCGACCTCGGGCGCGCAGGCGGCCCACAAGAACATGCCCCCCTTGGGCTCGACGAAGCTCAGGCCGTCGCCGGCTTCGGCGCGCAGCGATTGCGTCAGCGCCTGCAGGCGCCGGCCGTATTCCGCGCGTGCGCGTTCCACCGTGGGCGCATACCGGCCGCCGGCAAGGTATTGGAGCGCCACGGCCTGCGCCAGCGGCGAAGTGCACAGGTCGGTGACCTGCTTGGCCACCGCGCAGCGCCGGAGTATTTCCGGCGGCGCCAGCATCCAGCCGACGCGCAAGCCCGGCGCCACGGTCTTGGACAGGCTGGAAAGGTACAGCACCGGGTTGTCTTTGCCGGCCGCCGCCTGGCCCGCCGCATACACGGGAGGCGGGGCCTGCTCGCCGAAATGCAGCTCGCCGTAGGGGTCGTCCTCGATGATCAGAAAGCCGTAGCGCAACGCCAGCTGCACCAAGGCCTGGCGGCGGGACGCCGTCATCAGGGTGCCGGAGGGGTTGGAGAAATTCGGCACCGTGTACAGCAGCTTGGGCCGGTCCGCCGGCGCGGCGGTTTCCAGCTGATGCCGCAAGCGATCGACGTCCAGCCCTTCCGCATCGACGGGGACTTCGTGGATGCGGGCCTGCGCCAAGCGCAGGGCCTGGATCGCCGCAGGGTAGGCCGGGGTTTCCACATAGACCGGCGCGCCCGGCTCGATGAAAATGCGGACCAGCAGATCGAAAGCCTGCTGCGAACCGGTGGTGATCAGCACATCCGGCGCGTCGCAGGCGATGCCGCGCGCCCCGCACAGCTGCGCGATGGCCTGCCGCAGCGCGGGCGTTCCTTCCGTCGCCCCGTATTGCAGGCTGCCGGCCGGGTCGGCCAGCGCGCGCTGCGCGGCCGCTTGCAGGCCCTCCGCGTCGAACAGGCTGGGCGAAGGGTATCCGCCCGCGAACGAGATCATGCCCGGCCGGCTCAGATAAGGAAATAGCTCGCGGATGGGCGAACCGGTGGGGGCGATATAACTGGAAGCGAAACCGATGGATGTCATGAAGGGTTCCCAAGGTCTGGATGAGGGGCGAGCCCGGGCGTTCACCTGCAATGGCAAATCCTCTTCGCGCGATTTGCCAAGCAGGCATTGTGCCAGTTCGCGGCGGGAAAGTGTCGCCTGGCGCAACACCGCGGCCGCTGTTTGTCGCTTGGCCTGGGGCGGCCCATCGCGGATACTACAAGTCAATCTATCCTCTATACATGTAAAGGATGCGTTATGGTCGACAATTTGCTAGCCAGCCTCGGCGTGGAGCGATCCGCCTACACCATGGGGTCCCATCCCGTTCATACTCCCATCGATGGAAGCCGCATCGCTTCGGTCCGGCTCGATACGCCGGCCGACGTGGCGGCCAAGATCGCCCAGGCCCGACAGGCATTCGACGCCTGGCGCGCAGTGCCCGCTCCCCGGCGTGGAGAACTGCTGCGCGTGTTCGGTGAAGTCCTGCGCCGCAACAAGCAGGCGCTGGGGGAACTGGTGTCGTGGGAAGCCGGCAAGATCACCCAGGAAGGGCTGGGCGAAGTACAGGAAATGATCGATATCTGCGACTTCGCCGTCGGCTTGTCGCGCCAGCTGTACGGCCTGACCATCGCGTCCGAGCGTCCGGGCCACCACATGCGCGAAACCTGGCATCCCCTGGGCGTGGTGGGCGTGATCAGCGCATTCAATTTTCCGGTCGCCGTCTGGGCGTGGAATACGACGCTCGCCCTGGTCGCCGGCAACGCGGTGATCTGGAAGCCGTCCGAAAAAACCCCGCTTGCCGCACTGGCCAGCCAGGCATTGCTGCAGCAGGCCATGCGCGAGCACGGCGATGCTCCCCAATGGCTCAGCCAGGTCTGCGTGGGCGATCGGGCGGCGGGGCTGGCGCTGGTGGACGATCCCAGGGTGGCCTTGGTCAGCGCGACCGGCAGCACGCGCATGGGGCGGGAGGTCGGCCCGCGCGTGGCGGCACGCTTCGGGCGCAGCATCCTCGAACTGGGCGGCAACAACGCCATGATTCTCGCGCCGAGCGCGGACCTGGACCTGGCGGTGCGCGCCATTCTATTCGCGGCGGTGGGCACGGCGGGGCAGCGCTGCACCACCTTGCGCCGCCTGATCGCCCATGAATCCGTCCGGGACGAAATCGTGGCGCGCTTGAAATCGGCTTATGCCAAGGTGCGCATCGGGCATCCCTTGCAAGGAAATCTGGTCGGGCCCCTGATCGACAAGGCGGCCTACAAGGCCATGCAAAACGCCCTGTCGCAGGCGCGGCAGGAAGGCGGCAAGGTACACGGCGGCGAGCGCCGGCTGAGCGACGAATACCCAGACGCGTATTACGTATCCCCCGCCCTCGTCGAAATGCCGGGGCAGACCGACGTGGTGCGCCATGAAACCTTTGCGCCCATTCTCTATGTCATGCCGTACAGCGACTTTGCCGAGGCGATTCGCTTGAACAACGAAGTGCCGCAAGGCCTGTCTTCCTGCGTCTTCACGACCGACCTGCGCGAAGCGGAGCTGTTCCAGAGCGCGCTGGGCAGCGATTGCGGCATCGCGAACGTCAACATAGGCACCAGCGGCGCCGAAATCGGCGGAGCCTTCGGCGGGGAAAAGGAAACCGGCGGGGGGCGTGAATCCGGGTCCGACGCCTGGAAGGCGTATATGCGGCGCCAGACCAATACCGTCAATTACTCCCGTGAACTGCCATTGGCGCAGGGGATCAGTTTTGATTGAAAAGGCATGACGACGCCCATGGCGCCGCCGGAGCATGAGCCGTCAAGCAGCGATCTGTTGCATAATCCGGCCTGCTACGAATGCATAGAAGGAGATCACGCATGACCAAGCAGTTCGGCTTCAAAGCCATCCGGAACATGTTCACAGGCGGTTTGCTGTCGGCGGCGGTCGCGGCCGTGGCGGTGTGGCCCGCCGCGGCGCATGCCGACGAATATCCGTCCAAGCCCATCAAGCTCATCGTCCCTTTCGCCGCGGGCGGCGGCAACGACGGCATCGCGCGTACCCTGGGCCAGCTGCTGTCCACCTCGCTCAAGCAGCCGGTCGTCATCGAGAACCGTCCCGGCGCGGGCGGGAAGCTGGGCGTCGAGATCGGCCTTCGGGCGGAGCCGGACGGCTACACGCTCACCTTGATATCGAACAGCTATTCGGTCAATCCCAGCCTGTACAAGCTGCCGTTCGATCCGGTGCACGACATGACGCCCATCGGGATGATCGCCAAGGCGCCTTTCTTCCTGTCGGTCAACCCCGGCGTTCCGGCCAATAGCGTGCAGGAACTGATCGCATTGGCCAAGCAGAAGCCGGGCGAACTGACCTACGCTTCGTCGGGCACGGGCGGCATATCGCATCTGGCCATGGAGCTCTTCCTCAAGACCGCCGGCATCTCCATGACGCACGTCCCCTACAAAGGTTCCGCGCCGGCGCTGACCGACACGGTCTCTGGGCAGGTGAACGCCATGCTGACCACGGCGGGGTCCACGCTGCCTTACCGGGAGGACAAGCGCTTGAAGGTCCTGGCGGTTACCCTGCCCGAGCGCGTGTCGTCCGCGACCGACATCCCCACCGTCCGCGAGGAAGGCGTTCCCTATGACGTCACCGTCTGGTACGGCATCATCGGGCCCAAAGGCATGCCGCCGGCGATTCAGGCCAAGCTCAACGAAGCCATCAACGCCGCCGTGAAGCAGGGCGAAATGGCGGACAGGCTGCGGACGACCGGAGAAGAATCCGCGCCCGGCAGCCCCGAGGCCTTCCGCGACCAGATCGTCAAGGAAATAAAGCTCTGGAGCGATGTCGTGCGCGACGCCGGCGTCACGGTGAACTGAGCCCGGGCCGTTACTGCGCGGCTATCCCGCCGCGCTTGATCACTTCGGTCCATTTCCGCACTTCGTCCTGGATCCGGCGTGCGAATTCGGCGGGCGTGCTGCCCACCGGGATGAACCCCATCTTGGTGAGCTTCCCGTGCATGTCGCCGGACCGTATCGACGCGGCAATGGTGGTGGACAGCTTCTGAATGATGTCGTCCGGCACGCCGGCCGGGGCGATCAGGCCGAATAGCGGCGTCAGGTCGACGCCGGGCAGGCCCAGCTCCGCAAAGCTCGGCACGTCGGGCAGCTGGTCCACGCGCTGGCTGGTGGTGACCGCAATGGCGCGCAGGCGCCCGGATTTGATGTGTTCCAGCAGCGTGGGGACCGTGGCGAACGCGAATTGCACCTGGCCGCCAAGCAGGTCGGTGATGACGGTGCCGCCGCCGCGGTACGGGATGTGCTGGATGTCGATGCCGGCGTGCTGGCGCAATTGTTCGCCGGCCAGGTGCGGGCCGCTGCCGACTCCCGCCGAGCCATAGGACAAGGTGCCCGGATGCGCCTTGGCGAGCTCGATGAACGATTTCAGGTCTTTGGCGGCGACGGACGGATGGACCACCATCACGAAGGGCGCGGTGGCGATCTGTGAAATGGGCTTGAAGTCCTTCAGCGTGTCGTAGGGAACTTCAGCGCCTCGCAGCCCTGGATTGATGACGAAGGCGGAATCCACCATGCCCAGCGTGTAGCCGTCCGGCTCCGACATGGCCAGCGCGCGCGTGCCGATCATCGTGCCGCCGCCGCCCCGGTTTTCCACGATGAACGGCTGGCCGAACGCTTTGGCCCATTCATCGGCGGCCATGCGCCCCAGATTGTCGGTCGCTGCGCCGGGCGGATAGGGAACCAGCACGCGCACCGGCTTGCCGGGGTAGCCGGCGGCGGCCTGAGCGGTGCGCGTCCAGGCGCCTGCCGCGGCGCCCAGCGTCAGGGCGGCGGCGCCAATTACGAACGAGCGGCGTCCAGTATTCATCGATGTCTCCTTTCACCTTTCACGGTGTTTCTCGGTTCTAACTACTAAAGCTGCCAAAGCGGCCTGCGACGAGTTCGGGTTCAGGGTCCGCGCCCAGGCCGGGCGCGTCGGGAACCTGCGCCCAGCCGTCCTGTATTGGCACGGTCTGCTGATAAGGGGTGTGAGCGAGCCGCACGTATAGCCGCTCCAGCGATACTTCCCGCTCCTGCGCGGCGATCAGATGCAGGCTGGCAAGATAGCCCGGCCCGAAGAACGCAACCTGCGGCGCGCACACGACCGCGGTTCCTTGGCAGTGCCGCGCGATATCCCGCGCCGCGCTGAGCCCGAGCTTGATGACGCTGGGCTGGACGTAGCGCACGGACTCTTCGTCGATCATTTCCTTTAGGGCGTGGGCGCTGCTCGCATTCTCGCCGACGGCCAGCGGCACGCCGCAGGACGCCTGAAGGCGTGCCAAGGCGCGGCCGTCTTCGGGCGGCCATAGCGGTTCTTCGATCCAGAACGGATCATGCTCGCGCATGGCCTCGATGGCGCCGGGCGCTTCATCGGGCAGCCAGGCGCAATTCGTATCGACCATGATGGGAGTCCGGGGGCCCGCGGCGCGGCGCACCGCCGAGAGCGCTTCCGCGCTGCGTTCATGCAGCTTGATTTCCGCATAGCCCTCTTGCAGGGCACGCGTGCTGACGGCGTCCAGCAGCTCGGCGTCGTCGTAGTACTGCAGCAGCGACGCATACGCCCGCACGCGGTCTCGGCGCTTGCCGCCCAGCAGCTCATGAAGCGGGACGCCCGCGCGCTTGGCGCGCCAATCCCACAGGGCGATGTCGAGTCCCGCCAGCGCGTGTACCACCGGACCGGAGCGCCCCAGGTTGTGCAGCGTCCGCTGCATCGAGGGCAGCAGCATGGGATCGGACGCCGGCTTGTCCTTGGCCAGCGGAGCGATCAGCGTCTCGAAAATGGCCAGTAGCGCCCTGGGCTCCACGCAGTAGGACTCGCCCCACGCCACCACGCCGTCCTGGGTTTCCAGGCGGACCAATGCGCTGTCCAGAGTCGTGCGCGGCCGCCCGGCGAACAGCGGCGGGTCGGTCCAGTGATGAAAGGGCAGGCGCATCGGGATGCAAGTGACCGAGCGGATGATGTCATGTTTCATGCGGCCATTGTCCGGCCTGCGATATATATGGTCAAATAGATAAACAAGATGGTTTCATAATAAAATTCGTATGCTAAGTCGACGTGAACTGGCTTTGCTGCGCGCGATGTATCAATGCGGAACCGTGACCGCCGCCGCGGAGTCCATCAATATGACGCAACCCGCCGCCAGCGCCTTGTTGCGCGCAATGGAAACGCGTCTGGGTTTTGCGCTGTTCAGCCGCCAGAACCGCCGCCTTCAACTGACCAGCCAGGGCCGCGCCCTGATTCCCGACGCCTTGAACGCGCTGGCGGGCATGGAAGCCGTGGACAAGCTCGCGGGCGACATTCGCCAGGGCGCGTTGAGCCGCCTGGCGATCGGCGCGGTGGCCATCGCGGCATCGAGCATATTGCCGCCTGCCCTGGCGGTGGTGCGCCGCGAGCATCCCGGCATCGCAGTGACGGTCCGGGCGGGGACGGCACTGGACATCATCGAGATGGCGGTCGATCACCGCATCGACCTCGGCATCGTCGTGGGCACGCCCGCGGAAAAGGACAGGGCGGCCAGCCGCGTACTGGCGCCCATGAGCCTGTATGCCGTCATGCATCCCACTCATCCATGGGCTTCCAAGCCCGGCCTGAGCCTGGAAGCCCTGGCGCATGCCGGCCCCATCGTCCTGGCGACCACGCTGCCGGCGGGGCGGATCACCCGGCAGGCCTTGGAAGAGGCCGGGCTCCCTTATCAGCCCATCATCGAGGTGGGCCAGTCATCGGCGGCCTGCGCTCTTGCGGCGCAGGGAATGGGGATCGCGATCGTGGAAACGCTCGGCGCCCATTATGCGCAACGCCAGGGGCTGGTGACCCGCCATCTTCTGGCGGCGCCTGAAATCGGCCTCTGCCTGGTCTGGCCGCATGATCGGACACTGAGCCGGCCCGCCGAAACGCTGCGGTCCAGCCTGATCGCGGAAGCCTCCGGCTTGATCCGGACCGATGCGGGCAAGGCCGATTGGTAGTGCGCCATGGGGTCTTTCCACGTCGGCGGCCGGCGCTTGCGCCTAGCGGGCCGCGCCGCCTACGAACGAACCATGAGCGAAGGGGGGGAGCCCGTCAGCATCAATCCCAATGGCAGCTATGCCGTCGAGCAGATGTACGTCCAGTATTATCTTCCCGAGCGCTCCAATGGGAGGGGCCCGTTGGTCTTCTGGCATGGCGGGGGAATGACCGGCGCCGTGTGGGAAACGACGCCTGACGGGCGCGAAGGCTGGGTCAATCATTTTGTCCGCAAAGGCTGGGACGTCTATGTCTGTGACGCAGTGGAAAGGGGCCGGTCCGGCTTCGCGCCGTATCCGGACATCTGGCCCGAGGGCCCCGTCACACAGACCGTGGACGACGTCTACACGCGCTTTCGCATCGGCGACGGGGCGGGCAGCTACCACGATGATCCGGCACGGCGCACGGCCTACCGCAACACCAGATTTCCGGTGGATCACTTCGATGCGTTCTGCCTGCAGATGGTGCCGCGCTGGACTCATACCAATGATGCGATGGTAGAGGCGTTCAAGGCGCTGCTGAGGCGCATCGGCAAAGCGGCCATCGTGTGCCATTCGCAGTCGGGGCCGTTGGCGATGCGGCTGGCGGCGGAATCCGCCGGCCAAGTGAGCGCCATCGTGGGTATCGAGCCCGCCGGAATGCCGTCGCCGGCGCCGGAGACCTATGACACGCCGACGCTGGTCGTCCTGGGCGGAAACATGGAGTCGGACAGGCGGTGGCAGTCGCTCAGCGCCAAGATAGCGGCATTTGCGCGCCGGTTCCCCGCTTTGCAGATACTGCGCCTGGAAGATCTCGGCATCCAGGGGAATTCGCATGTGCTGATGATGGACGACAATAACGACGACATCGCCCGCCGGATCGACGCCTGGCTGCGGCGGACCATCGTGAGCGTGAATGCCGGCGATCAGGCTTGAAGCCGGGCGGCGCCCATCTTTCCGTATCGAATGTCAGGGAGCGTCGGCGGAAGGCTGCGACGCGGCGGGCGGAGCGGGCTCGCTGGCCATCCAGACGGCCTCGAACAGCATGCCCTGGTGAGCCGCGTATTCCTCGCTTTCGATGATCAGGCCGTAGTTCTCGCGCTTCGATGACATCAGCGCGACGGTGTTGCCGTAGATCAAGGTGGTCATGGCCAGCGTCAGCGCGGGCGGGGTGAAGCGCACCTCTCGCATGTCTTCTGCGCTGCTTGGCCAGATGGCGCGGGTGTCGCGGCTGCGCGAGCGGATGACCCGCATGAAGATCTTGCGTTCGACTCGGGCCTGGCGGTATCGCTCTATCTCGTCCAGGCCGGGCATTCCTTCGATTTCGTACATCGAGAAGGTGGCGCGCAAGGTCAGCGAGTCGTCGCGCAGCGAATCCCAGAGGGCGGTGCGCATGCCTTCCAGGCCTTCATAGAATCTGATCTGCGGCTTGCCCTTGACGTGGTTGTACATGGACCGCAGCTGCGGCAGCATGTCGGTTACCATCTGCCGCCGCGCCGCCACGTATTCCATCAATACACTGGGGTCGCGTGCCACCACCATGCGCTTGCGGCCGCTGCCCTGGAATTCCACCAGGCCTTCCTCTTCCAGCCGGGCGACGGCATCGTAGGTCGTCGTGCGCGCCAGACCGGTGCGTTGCGCCAGGCAGGCCACCGTGGCCGCTCCCATGTTGATCGCGCTCAGGTAGACAGTAAAAAGATTGCCGCTGATTCCAAGGCGACTGAGCTTTTCCTGAAGATCCAATGACTTGCTCCCGATAAGGTCCGATGCGCGATGATGGCGGCGCTGACGCGCGACGCCTCGGAACGGCCCCGCCGCGCCGGGTCGACGGCCGTACTTCGCAACGCGGCAAGTTGGAAAGTATAGAGCATGACCCATTGTAGTCATTATATGTCGGGAAAATCCGACTAAATTACAATTTAACGCTCTATTTCTTGATCTCTATTAGATAAATTCCCTGTAAATACTAGGTTATACCCTAGTAACACACCAAAATTAATTGACGGAATATTCCGTCAATAATAGTATGCGGGTGGTTTTGCGCGGCAATACTCGTCTTCATGCTTCATCCGTTGCAGGCGCATGTCTTTTCAATGAGGGATTGGGGAACTATGAGCACTTCAAAGTGGAAACAGACGGCCGCCGGCCTCGTGATGGCGTCGCTGGCGGCATTCTGGCCGGGCGCATCCGCAGCCGCCGGCGAGCCCATACGGATTGGCGTTTCAACCTTTTTGTCGGGGGCCGGGGCGGTATTCGGTGTTCCGGCGCAACAAACAGCGCAATATCTGGTTGAACAGATCAACAAGGCGGGCGGCATCAAAGGCAGTCCGGTCGAACTCACCTTCCTGGACGAGAACCGTGGCGTCGACAACACCGTGGTCGAATTCCGCGCGCTGGTCGAGAGCAAACGGGTCGATGCCATGATCATCGGGCTTTCCAGCTCCATCTGCCTGGCGGTTGCGCCCGCGGCCGAAGAATTGAAGATGCCGACCATGTTCTGGGACTGCGGCACGGAACGGCTCTACGAAGAGCGCAAATACGACTACGTGTACCGGACTTCTGACTGGACTCCGCCGAACAACCTTGCGGTGGCGCTTTACATGCTCAAGTCCATGCCCGAGGTCAAGACGGTTGCCGGCATCAACCAGGACTATGCTTTCGGGCGCGACAACTGGGCCGCCTTCAAGCAAGCCGTGCAAACATTGCGCCCGGACGTCAAGATCGTGGCGGAGCTGTTCCCCAAGCTGGGCACGTCGGACTACTCGACAGAGATCTCCAAGCTTTCGGCCTTGCGCCCCGACGTGGTCTTTACCTCCTTGTGGGGCGGCGACATGAACACTTTCATTCGCCAGTCGTCGTCGCGTTCGCTGTTCCGCAACGCGACGCTGGTCAGCCCCAACGGCGAGAGCTCCCTGCAACAGCTCGGGAAATCCTTCCCCGAAAACGCCATCATCGGAGTGCGGGGCGACAGCTGGGCGCTCGATCCAAAAATGGCGAACGTCCCCGGGCATCAGGCCTTCATCGATGCCATCAAGGAACGCACCGGCGCATACCCGAGCTTTCCTTCCTACCATATGGCACAGGCCATACGCTCGATCCAGGTCGCCCTGGAAAAGAACTGGGACGGAAGCCGCGAAACGCTGCAGCGCGACTTGCTGGCGGGCTGGAAGAACCTGAGCCTCAAGGACTTTACCGGCGAGCTCGCGCTGCGCGAGGACAACCAGGCGGTGGAAGGGCAATTGGTCGGCGTGACCGGCAAAAGCGACGCCCACAACTTCATGGTCCTGAACAAGCTGGTGCTGTTCCCCGGCGACCTGATCACGCCGCCGGCGGGCACCAAGGCGCAAGACTGGCTCAAGGCCTTGCCGGCGGGGACGCTCGAAAAATTCAACGTTCCCGCTAAGAACTAGCTCAGGAGTCCAAAGTGCTGCAAACCGCCTTGTTAGCCATCATGGATGGCGTGGCGCAGGCTTCCGTCTCGTTCATGGTGGCGGTCGGGCTCAGCTTGGTGTTCGGCATCATGCGCATCCTGAACATCGCCCACGGCAGCCTTTATGCCTTGGGCGGCTACACGGCCGCGGCGGCGGGGCTCTGGCTCTCGGCGGCATGGGGCGACGGCCCATGGCTGTATCTGGCTTTGGTGCTGTCGGCCCTGGTCGTCGGGGTGCCGCTGGGCGCCCTGATAGAGCGCGTGCTGCTGCGCCGCATCTACGGCAAAGAGCACACGCTTCAGCTATTGATCACCTTCGGCATCTTCATGATGCTTGAAGACGCCCAGAAGCTGATATTCGGTGTCGAGCCATACTTCAATGATGCGCCGCTGGCCATATTGGGCACCATGGAGATAGGCGGCATCTATTACACCACTTACCAGTTGGTGGTCTTGCCGCTGACGGCGCTGGCCACCATGCTGGGGCTCGCCTGGTTCTTCAACCGGACGCGCAAAGGCAAATTGATCACCGCCGTCATCGAGGACTTCGAAGTGGCGAGCGTGATGGGGGTGAACGCCCGCAGCGTCTACTTCTGGACTTTCATTCTGGGCGCCACGCTGGCGGCCTTGGGCGGGGCGCTGGCCTCGCCCACCACGTCGCTGGTGCCCGGCACCGGGGCCGGCACCATCGTGCTGTCGTTCGCGATCGTGGCGTCGGCCGGCCTGGGGCATTTTCAAGGTGCGGCGGTGACTGCTCTACTGATAGGCCTGGCACAGGCGTTCAGCGTGCACTTTTACAGCGAAATCGCGGCGGTGATGCCTTATCTGGTGATGACGGTGATTCTGGTCGTGAAACCTTACGGCTTGTTCGGCAGTCCAGAGGTGCGCAGGATATGAATTCACGTTTCGGGGCCTTGGTGGCCCAGCCCGTCGCGCTCGTCTTGATATCGATCGCGCCTTTGCTGCTCCCGTCCTTGCGCCCGCTGCTGCTGGTGGCCATGAGCATTGCGCTGTGCGCGATCGGGCTGCTCATTCTATTGCGGGCCGGCCAGGTGTCGTTCGGGCACGCCTTGTATTTCGCCATAGGCGCCTATGTCGTTGCCTTCGGTTCGCGCGCAGGGGGGCTGGACCTCTGGATGCTGCTGGGGCTGGCCCTGGTTTGCAGTGTCGCGGCGGGCGCCCTGCTGGGAACCATCCTGGTGCGTTATCGCGGCATTTTCTACGGCATGCTGAACCTGGCGTTTTCCATGCTGGGCTACACCGTGTTCCTGCGAGCCTATTCCTATACCGGCGGCAGCGATGGCATCCGCGTGGTTCCGCCGCCCATGCTGGGTTTCTCGCTGGACGCCTACGAGTTCGGCTGGGGTTTGTACTATTGCGCCGTTGCGCTGCTGGCGCTGGTGTTCTGGATGGTCCATCGCTATTTGCACAGCCCGCTGGGCGCGGCGCTGGGCGCCGTCAAGACCAACGAGGTGCGGCTGGAGTATCTGGGGATTTCGGCCTATCGGGTCATGTTCGTCGCGCACGTCAGCGCGGCCGGCCTGGCCGGGCTGGGCGGGGGGCTGGTGGCGTTGTCGACCGGCCACGTGACGCCGGATCTGGCCTATTGGAGCCTCTCGGCCGAATTCGTTTTCGTGGCGGTGCTGGGCGGCACGGCCAATGTGGTCGGCGCGCTGATCGGCGCCGTTTCCTTCGAGCTCATCCGCAGCTACGCCAGCATCTACGCCGGGAATGCGTGGCAATTGATCCTCGGGACGGTGCTGGTGTTCGTGGTGTTGTTTGCCCCGCAGGGCTTGTGGGGCGTGGTCCAGCGCGTGCTGCCGGCGCGGGCCAAGGGGGAACGGCTATGAGTCGCGTCACGGTGCTGCAATCCAAAGGCCTGCACGTCGAGTTCGGGGGCGTCAAGGCCGCCAATGGCGTCGACCTGGATCTCTATGAAGGGGAGCTGGCTTCCATCATCGGGCCCAATGGCTCGGGCAAAACGACTTTCCTCAATTTGTGCACCGGCTACGTCAGGCCCAGCAAAGGCGAGGTGATCTTCGCCGGCAAGGACCTGACTCGCATGCCGCCGCGCGACATCACCCGCCTCGGGGCGGTGCGCACCTTCCAGCTGCCGCAACTGTTCACCGAAGATACGGTCATCCAGAACGTTCTGATCGCCTTGGCGGCGCGCACCGGGTTCTGGAACCTGCGCGCGCTGGATCGTCCCGCGTTGCGTAGCGAAGCGATGGACATTCTCGCCATCTTCGGCCTGACGCCGCAAGCGGAGCGCCACATACATTCGTTGCCGGAAGGGGTGCGCAAGCTGGTCGATATCGCCGTTTCGATGGCCTTGTCGCCCACCTTGCTGTTGATGGACGAGCCCACCAGCGGAGTGAGCTCCAGCGAGAAATTCGAGATCATGGACATCCTGATTCCGATCTTGCGCGAGCGCAAGATCACGGCGCTGCTGGTCGAGCACGACATGGAGCTGGTGGCCCGCTATATGGACCGCGTCATCGTCTGGAATGCCGGCCAGGTGATGGCCGACGGAGCGCCGGACGCCGTCCTGCGCGATGAGCGCGTATTGCGCAGCGTGGTGGGGGCGATCTGATGGCATTACTCAGGGTAGACCAGGCCGTGGCCGCGATTGCCGGCAGCCAGGTGTTGCGCCGGGTTTCGGTGGATATCGCGGCGGGCGAGACGCTGGCGCTGATCGGGCGCAATGGGGCGGGCAAAACATCGTTGCTGCGGGTGATCATGGGGGCGCTTCCCCTGGTCGAAGGAAAGATAGAGTTCAGCGGCCGCGATATCACGTCGATGCCCGCCCACGAGCGGGTCGGCCTGGGCATAGGCTATGCCCCTGAAGAGCGGCGCTTGATCGGCAAGTTCACGGTGCAGGAAAACATTCTGCTGCCGGCTTGGGCGGGCCGGCTCGGCGCAGCCGAAATCCAGGAGCGCCTGGAGCTGATCTATTTCGTGGCCCCTGAACTCAAGGACTTGTCCCCGCGTTTCGGGGGGCTGCTTTCGGGCGGGCAACAGAAGATGGTCGCCTTGGGCAGGGCGTTGATGGCGGGCAAGCACATGGTGCTGCTCGACGAGCCGTTCCAGGGCCTTGCCCCCGCTTTGGCGCAGGCCTACGCGGGCATGCTGCGCGCGCTGCGCGATGCGCGGCCGGATCTGGCGATTCTGGTGACCGAATCCAATCCTCAACTTCTACAGTCCATGGCGGACCGCATGATCGTGCTCGAGCGCGGCGAGGTCCAGCCCGGGGCCGTGGAAACAACCACAGTTCAAAGGCTTTAAAGATCATGAAATTTCTAGCAGCAGTTGTACAGATGGCTTCGGTCCCCTTCGATAACGATGCGACCTGCGCCAAAGTCGTTGAAAAAATACAGGCGGCCGGCGCGCTGGGCGCCAAGCTGATGGTATTTCCGGAGGCCACCCTGTCCGGCTACCCCAAGGGCGCCGATTTCGGTGCGCGGGTGGGCGGCAGGCTGCCGCGCGGCCGTGAAGAGTTCCTGGCTTACTACAACGGGGCCATCGACGTGCCGGGCCCGCACACCGAGCAGATCGGCGCGGCCGCCCGCGAAGCGCAGGCTTTCGTGGTGATAGGCGTCATGGAGCGGGACGGCGGAACCCTGTACTGCACGACGCTGTTTTTCTCGCCTGACGGCGCCCTGATGGGCAAGCACCGCAAGCTCATGCCCACCGCCATGGAGCGCCTGATCTGGGGCTGCGGAGACGGCTCCACCTTGCCGGTGTTCGACACCCCGATCGGCAAGCTGGGGTCGGTGATCTGCTGGGAAAACTACATGCCGTTGCTGCGCATGGCCATGTACGGCAAGGGCATCCAGCTGTATTGCGTACCCACGGCCGACGACCGCGAAATCTGGACCAGCTCCATGCAGCATATCGCCATCGAAGGCCGCTGTTTCGTGCTGAGCGCCTGCCAGTATGCGACTCGCGCGGACTATCCGGAAGATTACGATGCCATTCAGGGCAATGCGCCCGATACCGTCCTGATGCGCGGCGGCAGCGTCATTGTCAACCCTGCCGGGGAAGTGCTGGCCGGGCCTTCCCACGACGGTGAATGCATACTGACCGCCGAACTGGACCTGGACGACGTGGTGCGCGGCAAGTACGATTTCGATGTCGTGGGCCATTACGCGCGTCCCGACATCTTCAAGCTGCTGGTCGATGAACGGCCCAAGCCCTCGGTCGCCCAAATGACGGAACCCGGCACGGACTGACGTCGCCGGCAATGCTTCCGAGCGGTCGGCGTTTGGCGGAAGGCAGCAGGAGTCGAACCTACCTGGGAGCGTCTGACGCCCCCAACTGGGTTTGAAGCCCAGCCATGCCACCGGACACGAATGCCTTCCCTTAGGGCCTGTTACGTTAACAGGCTCCAGCGCCTTATGATAGCCGCTGCCGGAAGTCAGCACCATCTTTGCGCAGCACGTGGCGGTCGCGCAAGCGCCTGGTGTATCCGCTGCGGTCGAAGAATTCCAGTATCTGTATGCTGCGTTTGCGGCCCAGCCCGGTCAGGTCGCGAAACGCGGCGGCGCAAACCCCCTCGCTTTCACCCGCGGCCCTGACCAGCTCCGCCAGGCGGGCGATCTGATCGCGATGGTAGAACAGGTCGCGCACGACCTGGTACAGCTCGCCGCGGCGCAGCAGCTTCAACAGCAATTGCCGGACGTGGTCTTCGTCCTTGCCCAGGTGCCGGGCAAGGTCACGCACCCAGGGCGGGTCGAAGCCGCCTTCGCTGATCAGCGGCAGCAGGCGCTCGGCCAGTTCGGCCTCTTGCGGCGCCAGCGCCGCGGTGTGTCCGGGCGCATGCAGCCATGGGCCATTGCGCGCGAGCCGCCCCGTATCGAACAGATGTTCGCACAGCGCCGGCCACAGGGCTTCGGGCATGGCGGGCAGCGCCATGCGGCGCAGCCGCGCCGTGTCGACGCCGGGCTCGTCCGGCCAGCGTTCATGGAAGGAGGCCAGGGTGTTCGAAACCTGGCCGGCCAAGGCGTCCCAGCGCGATTGCAGAATCAGGCGGCGCGGCGCCTGGCCGCCGCTTGCGGCAAGCCACAGCGCGCCTTCCGGGGCCGCGATGCCGTCGGGCCCGCGTCGCGCCAGGCGCAGCAACTGGTGCTCGTCCAGGCCCCACGGCGCCACGCGCAGCAGGTCCGCCAGGCTGTCGCCCGCATATAGCGCGGCGACGGCGCCGAGCCAGGCCATGCGCTCGGGCGACCGGCGCTTGCGTGGCGGCGCGTCGGGGTCCAGCACGATTCCGCCGCCCACGGTATGGCGCGCCTGCGCGTCGCGGGCGATGTAGCGGTCGCCCGGCATCGCGCATATCGGCTGGTCGAACACCAGTTGCACCCGGCCCGCCGCGCCGGCGGCCAGCGTGGCGCTCGACAGGGGCACGGCATGCGCCAGGAAATGCGACGCGCCCAGATGTATGTGCAGCGGGCTCCAGGCGCGCACCGGCCCGGCGTCGGGCAGCAAGCGCAGCAGCACGTCGATGTTGCGCGCGGGCGTGAAGCAGCGCGCATCGGCGATCCAGTCTCCGCGTGCAACGCCGTCCTGGTCCAGGCCAAGCAGATTCAAGGCGCAGCGCTGGCCCGCCCGAGCTTCCCGCGCGGGCCGGTTCTGCGCATGGATGCTGCGCACGCGCAGCTTGCGCCCCGCCGGCATCAGGCGCAAATCGATCGTTTCATCGTCCAGGCGCAATACGCCGTCGTGCACGGTGCCGGTGACGACGGTGCCATGCCCTTTGAGCGTGAAGACGCGATCCACCGCCAGGCGGAAAGGACCTTCCGTGCCGCGCGCCGCCATGCCTTGCGCCGCCGCATGCAGATGGGCCTGCAGCGCCGCCACGCCGGGGTCGCCGGGCGTGGCGGCGCTGACGAAGAAAACCGGCATGCCTTCCAGGAAGGTGCCCGACGCCAGGCTTTCGACCTGGGCCCGCGCGTCGCGCCGCCGCGTTTCGTCCACCCGGTCGGATTTCGAGATCGCCACCGCGCCCCGTTGCACGCCCAGCAAGGACAGGATGGCCAGGTGCTCGCGCGTCTGCGGCATGACGCCGTCGTCGGCCGCCACCACCAGCAAGCCGAAATCGACGCCGCCGGCCCCGGCCGCCATGGTGTGCACCAGGCGCTCGTGGCCCGGCACGTCGATGAAGCCGAGGACGTCGCCGTTGGCCAAGGGGGCATAGGCATAGCCCAGCTCGATGGAAATGCCGCGCGCTTTTTCCTCCTTGAGCCTGTCGGTGTCCACGCCGGTAAGCGCCCTTACCAGCGTGGTCTTGCCATGGTCGATGTGGCCGGCCGTGCCGATGATCATGCGGCCCGCCCTTGCAGCTGCTGCACGAAGGCGGTCTCGTCGCCTTCTTCCAGGCAGCGCAGGTCCAGCCACAGCGCATCCTGGGCGATGCGCCCGATGACGGGCCGCGGCAGCCGGCGCAGCCGGCTTTCCAGTGTCTGCAGCGCCCGGCCGGGCCGGCCCGCGCCCACGGGGCGGATGACCAGGCCATGGCTGGGCAGCTGGTCCACCGGCAGGGCGCCGCTGCCGATCTGGCTGAACATGGGGGCGGCCTCTACGGCATAGTCCGCGCCCACCGCCTGTTGGAGCACGGCTTGCAGGCGCTCCGCCTGCAGGCGCATGCGCGCCTGCGGCCGCGTCAGCAGGCGCAAGGTGGTCAGGCGCTCCGCCAGCAGTTCCGGCGACCGGTACAGCGCCAGCACGGGTTCCAGCGCGGCCAGGGTAAGCTTGCCCACGCGCAGGGCGCGCTTCAATGGATTCTTCTTGATCTTGCGAATCAGGTCGGCCCGCCCGACGATCAGGCCGGCCTGGGGGCCGCCCAGCAGCTTGTCGCCGCTGAAGGTGACGATGTCGGCCCCGGCTTGCAGGGTCTCGCGCACCGTGTCTTCGCGCGGCAGGCCCCAGCGGGTCAAGTCCACCAGCGTGCCGCTGCCCAGGTCCATGGCGGCGGGCAGGCCGTGCCGGTGGGCGATTCCCGCCACCTGGGCGACGGACACGCTGCGGGTGAAGCCGGTGACGGCATAATTGCTGCAGTGCACTTTCATCAGCATGGCCGTGCGCGGGCCGATGGCGTTTTCGTAGTCGGCGGGATGCGTGCGGTTGGTGGTCCCGACCTCGACCAGGCGCGCGCCGGCGCGCTGCATGATGTCCGGAATGCGGAACGCACCGCCGATCTCGACCAGTTCGCCGCGCGACACGACGACTTCGCGCCGGTTGGCCAGGGCGTTCAGCATCAGTAGCACCGCGGCCGCATTGTTGTTCACCACGGTCGCCGCTTCGGCGCCGGTCAGCTCGCGCAATAGGCCTTCGACGATGTCGTCACGGTCGCCGCGGCGGCCCGTGTCCAGGTCGAACTCCAGATTGGCGGGAGCCGACAAGGCCTGCGCCACGGCCTGCACGGCCTGGTCGGGCAGCAGCGCCCGCCCCAGATTGGTGTGCAGGACGGTGCCCGTCAGGTTGTAGACGGCGCGCAGCCGGGGACGGTCCTGGGCTTGCAGGCGCGATCGCGCCTGGTCCACCAGGGCGGCCGGCGCCAGTTCGCCCATGGGCAGCTCGTTCGCCAGTGCCCGGGTGCGCGCGTCAGCCAGCACTTGGCGCAGCGCGCCGGCAAGCCGGTCGCGGCCCGTCTCGGCCGCCAGCAGCCGCCCGGCGTCGCAGGCCAGCACGCGCTCCAGGGAAGGAATGGCGGCCGCGCCGGCGCGGGCGCCGGGCGCGTCATCGGCATCGAAGGCGGAATGCGCCCTCATGATGCCGCTTGTTCCTGCTGCCAGAGCAGCGGGTTGCCGCTGGCACGGGCGTAGCCCGCTTCCCCCATCAGCATATCCAGCGTCAGGCTGGCCAGGTCGTCGGCCACGGCATCGACCCCAAGGATTTTTTCCTGGTAGAAGATCTTCCGGTAGGTGTGGCATGCGTCGCAGGACTCGGCCTTGATCCCTTCCGGCCCGTCCTCGATGGAATGGTAGGAGAGGTCTTTGGTGTTCTTGCAATGCGAGCAGGTGACGCGCACTAGGTGCCATTCGGCCGCGCACAGCGAACAGCACAGGTAGCGGCAGCCGTCGGCCGAGCCGCCCACGCGCACCACGCTGGCCACGGGCAGGCTGCCGCATAGCGGGCATACGCCGTGGGGCGTGACCACGGGGAGGGCGTTTTCGGGGAAGTCGGCCGCCAGGCCGGCCCAATACACCTGCAGCGCCGCCATGATGAAGGGCGCGGCGGCCGCGTCCACCCCGTCCTCGCGTTCGGCCAGGATCGCGTCGGCCTGCGCCTCGATGGCATCCGGGTCGCCGTCCAGGGTGTGCCGCAAACCCTGCACGGCCTGGGCCGCCTGGGGCGGCAAGCCGCGCAGCGCGGCCATGTGATCCAGCAGGCCGGCAAGCAGGGCGCGCCAGGCCGGGTCGCGCCGCCAGCCCGTGGCCAGCAGCGGCGGCATGCCGTGCGCCTGGGCCAGTTCGATGCGCTCTTCCGTGGGGCCGGGCATCTTGCAGTGCCGGAGCGCCTGGTGCTGGCCGTCGGCCAGGTCGGCCATCAGCGACAGATAGCCCGCCAGGGGACTGTCTTGCGCGAGCTGGCGCAGGCGCGCCGCCCGATCGGAAAAGACGGCGGCCCGAACGGGCAGGCGCAGGCGCGGTATGGAAGTGTGGTCGAGGCTTTCGATCTCGCCACGCGCAAGCACTCGCTGCATAGCGGTTTCTCCTGAAAAACACGGCTGCCCCGCGCGACCGGCCGGGGCAGCCATGCAGGTACGGAGCCGAAGGACGCTTATTTATGGGACCCGGCGCCGCCGCGCAATTGACGCAGCCAGGCCCGGTGGTGCTTCCAGGCCCAGCCCGGCGTCACCGTGCCGCGCGTCATGGCTCGCACCGAGCCCTTGACCCAGATGCCCGCATAAATATGCACTATGATCGCGCAAATCATCAGGAATGCAAACAGCGCGTGCAGCAGCGAGGCCAGGCGTATCGCCCAGATGGGGAACAGGAAGGCAAAGTACGAGCGCCACATCACCAAGCCGGTCAGCAGCAGCCCCAGCAGCAGCAGGATCATGGCGAAGAACAGCAGTTTCTGCCCGCCGTTGTAGCGCCCCGCCTCGGGGACGTTTTCCTCGCGCTTGTTCAGCACGTCGCGAAACCCCGCCAGCCAGCGCCAGTCGCGGCGGGACATCAGGTTGTGGCGGAACATGCGTGCGGCGAACACCACGAAGCACAGGAACATCAGCACCCCGATGAAGGGATGCAGGATGCGGGTCCATACGCCGCCGCCCAGCAGGTTGCTCATCCAGTAGAAGGCCGGATGGAACAGGGCCAGGCCCGACAGCGCCAGCAGGACGAAGGTAATGGCGATGATCCAGTGGTTGATGCGCTGGCCGGCGGTGTAGCGCAGGATCAGCCGGGGTTTCTTGGCGTCATTCATCGCTCATCTCCTTGGCCTTGCGTTCGTCTTCCTCGTCCGTTTCATTGGGGCCGGTGCGGATGTAGTGCAGGAAGCCGGTCAGCGCGGCCGCGGCCATGGCGGCCACCGCCAGCGGCTTGGCGATGCCTTTCCACAGGCCGACCATGGGGCTGATTTCGGGGTCCTTGGGCAGGTCGCTGTACAGGCCCGGCCGGTCGGCGTGATGCAGCACGTACATGACGTGGGTGCCGCCCACGCCGGGCGGGTCGTACAGGCCGGCGTTGTCGAAGCCCCGGGACTTCAGGTCCGCGATGCGGTCGTCGGCATGCTTCTTCATGTCTTCCTTGGTGCCGAAGACGATGGCGCCGGTGGGGCAGGTCTTGACGCAGGCGGGCTCCTGGCCGACCGCGACCCGGTCGGAGCACAGGGTGCACTTGTAGGCCTTGTTGTCCTTGTCGGAAAGGCGGGGGATGTCGAAGGGGCAGCCCGTGATGCAATAGCCGCAGCCTATGCAGTTTTCTTCATGGAAGTCGACGATGCCGTTGGCGTACTGGACGATGGCGCCCGGCGCCGGACAGGCCTTCAGGCAGCCCGGGTCTTCGCAGTGCATGCAGCCGTCCTTGCGGATCAGCCATTCCAGGTCGCCGGCCGTGTTTTCGTATTCGGCGAAGCGCATGACCGTCCAGGACTGATCGGTCAGGTCGGCCGGGTTGTCGTACACCCCGACGTTGGTGCCGATCTTGTCGCGCAGGTCGTTCCATTCCATGCAGGCCACCTGGCAGGCCTTGCAGCCTATGCACTTGGTGGTGTCGATCAGCTTGGCGACGCCGCCGCCGACGACCGTCTGGCGCACGCCGGGCGGCGGCGTGGTGGTTGCGGAGCGCCGTTTGATGTCCAGTGATTGCAGTGCCATGGTTCGCTCCTATGCTTTCTCGACCTTGACCAGGAAGGACTTGGACTCGGGCGTGTACGAGTTGCCGTCGCCCACCGGCGGCGTCAAGGTGTTGGCCAGGAAGCCCGGTTTGGCCAGCCCCACGAAGCCCCAATGGATGGGGATGCCCACCTGGTGCACGGTCTTGCCTTCCACCGTCAGCGCCTTGATGCGTTTGGTGACGACGGCCACCGCCTTGATATAGCCGCGGTTGGACGACACCTTCACGCGTTCGCCATGGGCGATGCCCAGCTCGTTGGCCAGCGCTTCGCCGATCTCGACGAACTGTTCCGGCTGCAGAATGGCATTGAGCTCGACGTGCTTGGTCCAGTAATGGAAATGCTCGGTCAGGCGATAGGTGGTACCGACGTGCGGGAACTCGGCCGCCTTGCCCATGGACGCCAGGTCTTGCTCGAAGACGCGGGCGGCGGGGTTGCTGACCACCAGCTTGTTGTCTGGGAACAGCGGGTTGTAGCCCACCGGCGTCTCGAAGGGTTCGTAGTGGACCGGGAAGGGGCCCTCGGCCATGCCCTTGCGGGCGAAGAACCTGGCGACGCCCTCGGGGTTCATGATGAAGGGCCCCATGCCGCCCGCCGGGTTCTCGTCCAGCTTGTAGTCGGGCACGTCGGACCCCACCCAGGACTTGCCGTTCCAGCGTATCAGCGCGCGGCGCGGATCGAACGGCTGGCCGGCGGTATCGCAGGAAGCGCGGTTGTACATGATGCGCCGGTTGGCCGGCCAGGCCCAGGCCCAGTTCAGCGTCTGGCCGATGCCGGTCGGGTCGCTGTTGTCGCGGCGGGCCATCTGGTTGCCAAGCGAGGTCCAGCTGCCGGTATAGAGCCAGCATCCGCTGGGGGTCGTGCCGTCGTCGCGCAGTTCGCCGAAGCCGGACAGCTGTTCGCCCGCCTTGCGCAGCACCCGCGCCGGCCTGGACGGGTCCGTTTCTTCGACCAGGTCGACCAGGGCGCGCCCGTTGATCTCCTTGGCGAGCTCCTGGGCGGTGGGGTTGTCGGGCGTGGCGTAGGGCCAGGTCAGGTTGACGATGGGATCGGGGAACTTGCCGCCTTCCTTCTTGTACAGCGCCAGCATGCGCTGGTAGATCAGCGCCATGATTTCGATGTCGCTCTTGCCCTCGCCCGGCGGCTCGGCCCCTTTCCAGTGCCACTGCAGCCAGCGCCCCGAATTGACGAGTGCGCCTTCTTCTTCGGCGAAACAGGTGGTGGGCAGGCGGAAGACCTCGGTCTGGATCTTGGCGCTGTCGACGTCGTTGTGCTCGCCCACGTTGCGCCAGAATTCCGACGTTTCGGTCACGAGCGGGTCCATGATGACCAGGAACTTCAGCCTGGCGAAGGCCTCCAGCAGCTTGGCCTTGTACGGCGCCGCCGCCAGCGGGTTGAAGCCCTGGCAGATATAGCCCGTCATCTTGCCCTGGTGCATGAGCTCGTAGACCTGCAGCATGTCGTAGGGCCGGTCCATCTTGGGCAGGTAGTCGTAGGCCCAGTTGTTCTCGGGCACCGCGGCGTCGCCCCACCAGGCCTTCATCAGGCTGACGTGGAACTTGCTGTAGTTGCGCCAGTAGCTCAGCTGGTTCGGACGCAAGGGCATCTGCGTGCGGCGCTTGATGTAGTCCTCGTACACCTGTTCGCCGTCCGCCGGCAGGTTCAGATAGCCGGGCAGCAGGTTGGACATCAAGCCCAGGTCGGTCAGGCCCTGGATGTTCGAATGGCCGCGCAGCGCATTCATGCCGCCGCCGGGGATGCCGATGTTGCCCAGCAGCAGCTGCACCATGGCGCCCGTGCGGATGATCTGCGAACCGATCGAATGCTGCGTCCAGCCCAGCGCGTACAGTATCGTGCCCGCGCGGTCCTTGCTCGCCGTCGAGGCCAGCATTTCGCAGACCTTCATGAACTTGTCTTGCGGCGTGCCGCAAACCCGCGCGACCATTTCAGGCGTATAGCGCTCGTAGTGCTTCTTGAGCAATTGATACACCGAACGCGGATGCTGCAGCGTGGGATCGACCTTGACGTAGCCGTCGTCGCCCAGCTCGTAGTCCCAGCTGGACTGGTCGTACTTGCGGGTTTTTTCGTTGTAGCCGGAGTACAGGCCGTCTTCGAAGTTGAAGTCTTCCCGCACGATGAAGGGAAGATCGGTGTAGTTGCGCACGTATTCATGCTGGATCTTGTCGTTTTCCAGCAGATAACGTATGACCCCGCCCAGGAAGACGATGTCGGTGCCGGTGCGTATGGGCGCATAAAAATCCGCGACCGAGGCCGAGCGCGTGAAGCGCGGGTCGACCACGACCAGCTTGGCCTTGTTGTGCGCCTTGGCTTCGGTGACCCACTTGAAGCCGCAAGGGTGCGCCTCGGCGGCGTTGCCGCCCATGATCAGGATGATGTCCGCGTTCTTGATGTCGACCCAATGGTTCGTCATCGCTCCTCGGCCAAACGTCGGGGCAAGACCTGCCACCGTCGGGCCGTGTCAGACACGAGCCTGGTTGTCGAACGCCAGCGCGCCGAAACTGCGGAATACCTTGTGCGTGATGTAGGCGACTTCGTTGGAACTGGCCGACGCCGCCAGCATGCCGGTGGTCAGCCAGCGGTTGACCGTTTTACCGTCGTCGCTGCGTTCGATGAAATTGGCATCGCGGTCGTCTTTCAACAGCCGCGTGATGCGGTCGAGCGCGTCGTCCCAGGAAATGCGCTCCCACTTGTCGGAGCCGGGCGCGCGGTATTCGGGGTACTTGAGTCGATGGGGGCTGTTGATGAAATCCGTCAGGCCGGCCCCCTTGGGACAGAGCGTGCCCCGGTTCACGGGGTGGTCGGGGTCCCCCTCGATGTGCACGATGCGCGCATGCGCATTTTTCGCGCCGTCTCCGAGGCTGTACATCAGTATGCCGCATGCCACGGAACAGTAAGGACAGGTATTGCGCGTTTCCTTCATGCGCGCCAGCTTGTATTGGCGGACTTCGGCCAAGGCCGGAGCAGGCGCCGCGCCCAGCAATGCCAGGCTGGAGCTTGCCAATGTCGTACCCGTCACCTTGAAGAATTGCCGCCGGCTCATGTTGACCATGGGGGCCCTCCAGATGATTGAAGCTGCATTGAGGCAGTCACTGGGGGCGGCTCGCGGCGCCCCTGTATGAGCCGAGTATAAAGGCGCTCGCGGCAAAAAGTCCATGCTTCCTCCGGCTGCTCCATCCGGACCGCCGCGCCGTGGGCGGCGCCCGCCCATGCCACGAGGCGGGCAGCATGCGCCCGCGCGCCGGGCGGCGGAAAATTGTGTGACAATTCATGTATTGGCAGTTTGCAGGGATTATGCCGGAGGACCCATGGCATGGCGGACACATCCAGGGTAAGCGTCCCGGAAGACGAAATGACCTTCACCGCCGTTCGCGCGCAGGGCGCCGGCGGGCAGAACGTCAACAAGGTATCCAGCGCCATCCATCTGCGCTTCTCGATTCCCGATTCGTCTCTGCCCGAGGCGATCAAGCAGCGCCTCATGGCGCTTGGCGATCAGCGCATCACGGCCGAAGGCGTCGTGGTGATCAAGGCCCAGAACAGCCGCAGCCAGGAACAGAACAAGGCCGAGGCCATGGCTCGGCTGCAAGCGCTCATAGACAGCGTGGCCGTGCCGCCGAAACGGCGCAAACCCACCCGGCCGACGCTGGCCTCCCGCCGCAAGCGCCTGGAAAGCAAGGCCGCCCGAGGCGAGGTCAAGCGCATGCGTGGGCGGGTGCCGCCCTCCCATTAGCGTACTGGTGGGCGCGTTAGCTGTTTGACCGATGACGTTCATGCCGGAAAGAGGCTAGCCTTGAGTTCAGCGATACCTGTCGGGAGGCGACCGTGCGTGCGATAGTTCTCTTAATGATGATTCTTCCCGTCGTCTGCTTTGCCGAGATGTATGGCCCCGACTACGAGAAATGCAGTCAGGACACGACCATTGGCATCGTCGAGTGCCTCAACAAAGAAGCGAAGCACTGGGATAAGCGGCTGAATGGTTCCTACAAGGAACTGATGAATCGCATCGAGGCCGGCCAGCAGGCGCCGTTGAAGGCCGCGCAACGCGCCTGGATCAAGTATCGCGACGCGAACTGCGCATTCTATGGTTCGGCATCCGGCAGTTTGAGCCAGATAGAAGCGGCCGAGTGCCTGCGCGCTATGGTCAAGGAGCGTGCGTGCGAACTACGGTTGGCAAGCCAGGCGGAGGCGCCGCCCGATCAAGAGTGCAAGCCTTCGCAATCGGCATCCGACACGAGCCGGCAAGGCGCGGCTCTTGGGGTCGCGTCGCCGCGGCCTGACAAGCCGGCAGGCCAAGGCGGAACATCGGCGGACAGGCCCGCAGCGGTGCCCCCGGCGTCGATGGAAAGTTCATTGCATCAACGCGAGCATACCGGCCGCGGCTCGTTCTTTGGCATGTACAGCCCCTCCGACAAGAAAAAAGGTTCGTACCAGGCCGACTTCCGTGCATATGTCCAATTTGCCGAACAGGTCGACACAGCGGGCGGAAGTGCTGTATTTGGCTGGATGGACGCTTCGGACGAGGTCGTGCTGCTGACCCATGCAAAGTATCTTCCCTCGCTGTCCTTGGCGGAGACCAAGCATGAGTTCGTGCTGCGCAGGCCCGTCATGGATCTGAGCGCCTTGCCCCGATACTTGATGATATGCGTCTGGGAAACGGAAGGCGAAAAAGTCGCGCCGGCGCTAGCGGTCTACGCGGAGCGCGACGACGCGAATCACACCCGCAAGTCCACCAAGGTGCTGGACAGCCTGATCGTGAATTGGGTCCCTGTGCCGGCGGCGCGGGCAGAGCGGAAATTCGCCGGGTTCGACTATTGTGCCGAAATCTCCAGGATGGAGCGGTCACACGTTGCGCAGCTATTGGGCGGATAGCTGTGCGAGGTGCATGAAACACATGGAAAAACAAGCGCATGGCGTTCGGACCTATATTTTCATCTGACCCCACCAAGGAGAACGACGATGAAATATGTAGAAGGCTTTGTCCTCGCAGTGCCTGCGGCGAACAAAGAGAAATATAGGAGACACGCCGAAGCGGCATCACACCTGTTCAAGGAATTCGGCGCCACCCGTTTTGTGGAATGCTGGGGCGATGATGTGCCAGACGGGAAACTCACCGATTTTCGCGGAGCCGTAAAGGCCAAGGAGGATGAAGTCGTGGTCTTCAGTTGGCTGGAATATCCGTCCAAGGAAGTGCGTGACGCCGCGAACGAGAAAATGATGTCCGATCCGCGCATGAAGGCCATGGGCGAGGAAATGCCCTTCGACGGTAAACGCATGATATTCGGCGGATTCGTGCCGATACTCGATGTGTGAAAAGCTGACCGATTCGCTGCATGCAACCGATGTCGCAGCGTTCACGCCGGCTATATGAAGCGTAGGAAAGATCTACTGGAAGCCGGTATTGGCTGCCTATAGGAGTGGATGCTTTAAAGAAGATAGACGAGCGGCGGGCGCGCCGGGACGCCAGGTGCATCCCGCCCCGCCGATCGCCGCGATGCCGACCCGCCTTACTGAACCTTGATGCCTGTCTCCTTGATGAAGCGGGACCAGTAATCGACCATCTGACGGAAGGCTTTGTCCTGCTCTGCAGGCGAGTTGTGGATCAGTTCGATCCCGAACTGATCGACGCGTTCCTTGACTTTCGGGTCCTTCATGGCGGCGTCGAATGCCTGGTTCAGCCGGGCAATGGCCGCATCCGGTGTCCCGGCGGGCGCGTACACGCCCCAATAGGTGTCGGCGTTCATGCCGTCCACGCTTTGCTCCTTGAAGGTCGGGACGTCGGGGATCAGCGTATTGCGTTGATTTCCGGTAATCGCCAGCGCCTTCAGCCTCTTTTCTCGCAGGTGCTGCAAGGCGGTGGTCGTGCCGCCGAAGTAGATTTCCACTTGGCCGCTCAGTATGGCGGTCATCGCCGGCGCCACGCCCTGGAACGGAACGTGCATGATGTCCAGCCCCGTGACCTTCTTGAACAGTTCGCCCGCGATGTGCGTCGACGAGCCATACCCTCCGGAACCGAAATTCAGCTTTCCGGGATTCTTTTTGGCGTAGTCGATGAGTTCGGGCAGTGAGTTGAAGGGAAGGTCGCCATTGACCAGCAGCACCAGCGGCGCCTTTGCAAAGCCGGTGATCGCCCTGAAGTCCTTGGTGGTGTCATAAGGCAGATCGGCCATCAGGCCGGGATTGACCAGCAAGGCCAGGTCCGCGAACAATATGGTGTGTCCGTCCGGCGTGGCGCGGGCCACCTGGGAAGTACCGATGACCGATGCGCCGCCCGGCTTGTTTTCGATGATGACGCTCTGGCCCAGGTTTTCCGATAAAGGGCCTTGCACGAGCCGGCCCAGTATGTCGCTCGTCCCGCCGGCGCTATAGGGAATGACTATTTTTACGGGCCTTGTGGGAAAGTCGGCCGCGACGGCGGTGCATGCGAACAGGCACATGGACAAGGCGGCGGATATCGTTTTGAGGATTTTCATGTCGCTTCCAGAAGGTGATTACGAGCGTGGCTGCTCTTGGGGTTGATCGGGGTTGGCCGGCGGGCGGCGGCCAACCCAGGGGTTGGCGGCTTCAAGCTGGGCGGAGAGCTGCAGGATGAGGTCTTCGCGCCCGAAGGGGCCGAGTATCTGGCACGCCGCGGGAAGGCCGCCGGCATCCTGGTGCACCGGCACGCTCGCGGCCGGCAGGCCGGCGGCATTGACCGGCGCCAGGAAAGGCGTGTAGAGCGCGGCTTTCCGGCGGAACTCCGCAAACGACGGCTGGCGCATTGAAATCGTGCCCAGCTTGACGGCGGTGCTCGTCAGCGCCGGCGTCAGCACCAGGTCGAAGCCGGACAGCGCGCCGGCAAACACGCGGCCGATATGGTGGAAACGCTGGATCGCCAGAATGTAGTCGCTTGCATCGAGGGCCGCGCCCATTGCATAGCCGTCCAGCATGGCCGGCTCCAGGTCGTCGTGCCGCAGGGCTCGTCCTGTCGCCGCCAGCTTCGCGTCGACCGACATCTTGATGTTGGCGGCCATGACATGAATCAGGGCCTGGATGAAGCCATCGTAATCCAGCGGGGGCGGGCTCGAATCGACCACCGTATGGCCCAGCGACCGGCAGAGCTTCACGGCGGCCTCCAGGGCGGCCGCGGCCTCGCTGCTCACAGCGATGTCGTTCCAGGCTTCGCGCCATACCCCGATCTTGAATGATTTTCCTGGGGCTTGCCTCACGGCGTCCAGGTAGGAGCCGGCGGCAGGGGGCGCGGCGTAGGGCGCCCCCAATTCCATGCCGGCGACTTGGTCCAGGACCGCCGCCGTGTCGCGCACGGTCCGGGTAAGCACCCCGTCGCAAGCCAGCCCTCCCCAGCCTTCGCCTCGCAACGGGCCCATGGGAACGAGCCCGCGGGACGGCTTGAGGCCGTATACGCCGCAGCAGGCCGCGGGGATGCGTATCGATCCGCCGCCGTCGCTGCCGTGCGCGATCGGGACGATGCCCAGCGACACCGCCACGGCGGCGCCGCCGCTGGAGCCGCCGCTGGAGCGGCTGGGGTCCCAAGGGTTGCGGGTCGGGCCGCCATAGAGCGCCGCCTCGGTCGTGGGCGCCATGCACAGCTCCGGCACCGTGGTTCGGGCAAACGGCAATAGCCCCGCGGCCTCGAAGCGGTCGACCAGCGTGGCATTGTGGGCATAGCGGGTATCGCGGAACAGCCGGGACCCCAGGCTGGACGCCAACCGCTTCGAAGCCAGGCCGGAATCCTTGAGCAGAAAGGGTATGCCGACAAACCTGCCCGTGGGTTTCCAGGCGCCCGCCCAGTCGCGGGCCAGCTCGTACTCCGGATGGCAAATCGCATTCAGGCCCTGGCCGCTATCCTGCGCAAGGCGGATCGCGCATTCCATGAGCTCGCGTGTCGTCACTTCCCCGGACGACAGCAATCCGGCCAGGCCGAGGCCGTCATGGCGCAGGTATTCGTCGCAATTCATTGCGTCGCACCGGCATGGCGAGCCAGGAAACTGAGCAGATCCGTGACACACCGCTCGGGCAGGTACTCGCAGATGCTGTGGCGCTCGCCGTCGTACATCAAGACCTCGGAACGGCTCATGCGCTCTTTCATCGGCTTGTACACCGACGCGTCGCCGATGCGCCCGGCGCCCGGCACCACCACCAGCGTCGGGCAGGTGATGCGATGGAGCTGGTCCGACCATTCCTGGGTCGCCATGTAGCCGACGAACTTGCCGATGAACGGTACGTCGTTGTCGCTCAGGGCGTCCAGGAACATCTCGACCTGCGGCGTGCCGATCATGTGCGGCGGGAACCGGTCGTCGATGGTGTCGGCAAGAAAGTTGCGCAGGCCTTTTTCAGCGACCATGGGCAGCCATGAGCTGGCCTGGCTGTTCTTCAGCCCCGGCGCGGAGCCGAACAGGGCAAGGGTGGCGATCCGTTCCGGATGGTTCATGGCCAGGTGCTGCCCCACATAGCCTCCCGCCGAGTTGCCGACGAAGTGGACGGCGTCGCAGCCCAGATGGTCCATGAGAGCGAGCGTGTCGTTCACGAGGATTTCCATGGACAGTTCCGCATCCGCAGCCGGGACGCTGCTTTTCCCATGGCCGCGCATGTCCATGCGGACGACTTTGTACTGTCGGGACAAGCCCGGAACCCATGGCCGGAAACGGTCGGCGTTGGCCATGGCCCCATGAAGCATGAAGATGGTGGGGGCCGGGTCCCAAGGATCGGTGAAGTCATCCACGTAGTAGTTGAAGCGTACGCCGTCGTGATCGAAATGATGTTGCATGAGAAGGTTGTTAGGCTGTTTGGGAGTTGAGTTGATCGAGGCGCCGGGTGTGCTCTGCCACCACATCCGCCATGCGCTCGAATTGGGCGCCTTCTTCCAGCAGTCGGATGATCAAACGCTCCAGCATGCGCATGCGGTGTCCACGACCTATGACTTGCGGATGGAAGGTATAAGTGACGGCGCCCCAGTCCAGGTTTTCCTTCATGTAAAGAAAGTCTTCCATCCAGTTTTCCAGCACGCCGTTGGCGTTCATGAGTCCGGGAAGAATGCCGGCGGGCGTGCGGGTGAACTCGAAATGCGGGAAATCGTCCAGGCTCCAGCTCACGGGCATTTCCACGAGCGAGGTCGCGGGCCCGAACCTGGCGGGCTGATCCGCCTCGATGACGTCGCGATGGCGCACGAAATAAGGCGTGTAGTCGTCGGCCATCATGCTGCTGTCGTACTTGAAGCCTTGTTCGATCAGCAGGTCGACCGAATTCGCGCTCAGGTCCCATGCCGGCGAGCGATAGCCCGCGGCATAGGCGCCGGTGAGGTTGCGGATGGTTTCATTGGCGCGGATCAAGGAAGCCCGCTCTTCCTCCAGGCTCATGTTCACGGGCGAGACATGCGACCAGCCATGGTGGCCGATCTCGTGTCCGGCGTCGCGGATTTCCCGGCATAGATCGGGATACGTTTCCAGCGTATGGCCGGGGATGAACCATGTCGCTTTCACGTCGTAGCGTTTGAGCAGCCGGAGAATGCGGCGGGTTCCCACGACGCCGAACTCACCCCGTGAAATCGGTGTGGGCGAGGTGGCTCCGCGCGCGATCCACAAGGAAATCGCGTCGAAATCAAAGGATAGGCAAACGATGGACGTACTCAATGGCTTGTGCCTCTGGGCAAAGGGACGATCAGCCACTATAGAGGGCGAGGACGCATGGCGTGTTGCCGGGTGCGTCATAGCTGACTTGCGCGTGAGATCAAATCAAAGCAGGGACGGATTGCCATGCCAGGGCAATAATTTGATATTCTGTGCCATGGATCTCACCTGCCCGCCATCCTTACCGTGACCAAAGCAAGCAGCATCCGGCTCGACGCCACAGCCAGCTTATTGCGGCTGCGGATGTTTGCCGTGGTCGCCGAAGAGGGCAGCCTGACTCGCGCGGCGGTGCATCTGGACAGCGACGTCGCCGCATTGAGCCGTCAGATCAGCGCCCTTGAACAACAATGCGGAACGCGCCTGTTCAATCGGACCGGCCGTGGCGTGAGCCTGTCCGAAGCCGGTTTGCGGATTTATCCGCAGGTCCAGGCGCTGTTGGCGGAAGCGTCGCTGCTTGAAGAGACGATACGCGAGCAGGCCGATGTGGTAAGAGGCAGCGTGACGCTGGTCATGATGCCGTCCATCGCGGCCACGCTCGTGGGGCGGGTATTTACCGTGCTGCGTGATACGCATCCCGACGTCCATATCAAGGTCATGGAAGGGGCCAGCGGCAAAGTCGTCGAATGGCTCGCCGATGGGCGTGCCGACATCGGCCTGCTCTATCGCTACAAGCTTCCTTTGCCGAGGGGGGAAGAAGCGCTCGCAAGCGTCGACGCCCACCTTGTCGGGCCGCCCGGAGACCGTGCCACCGCCAATGAAACGGTGGATTTTCGTGCGCTGGCGTCCGTGCCTCTGGTGCTGCCCAGCTATCCCAATGGTCTGCGGCGCGAGCTGGATACCCTTGCGCGGACCGCGGGCATCGTGCTTGCGCCCGTGCTGGAGTCGGAATCCCTGGCGCTATTGAAGTCATTGGCGATGAATCACGGACTCAATGTGGTTCTTTCCGTTCACGCCATCGAAGAAGAGCTGGCCGCAGGGAAGCTCCAGGCCTCGCGTATCGTCGGTCCGAGCGTCAGGTCCACCATTTCCATAGCCTTTGGCAAGGCGAAATCCCCGGGGCGTGCGGTCGAACTGGTATCGCGCAGCATTCGCCGGCTCTTGACGGAAGTCGTGCACGAGCCGCCCCTGGGGAATCGACCTCATGGACAGAGCGCTCGGTCTTGAGCGTCGTTGGCACGAAAACTGCTGGAGCATTCGTGGGTACCGGTGACCAAGTGCCCCGCGCTTTACGAACCGGCCACGAAACAATCAAGCAAGGAGCTGCACATGAGCTATATCGAACGTGATACGTATGGTATGTACAACCGCTACGATTCAACCGGCCCGGGCCCCGAAACCATGGGTGCTTCAACGCTGATCGGCAACGATGTCTATAACGCCCAAGAAGAGGATCTGGGCGACATCAAGGAAATCATGCTGGATGTCGCCTCCGGCAAGGTTTCCTATGCCGTCCTTTCATTTGGCGGGTTTCTCGGGATGGGTGAGAAGCTCTTCGCTGTGCCCTGGGCAGCCTTGAAATTGGATCCTGTGAACCATCGGTTCATTCTTGATGTCGACAAGGAACGCCTGAAGAACGCACCCGGGTTCGACAAGGACGATTGGCCAGACATGGCGGACCAGACCTGGGGCCGGCAGATCCATGATTATTACGGCACCGCATATCCTGATGGCTCTCGCTTGCTGTAAGGTCTCCCGCCCGCCTTGAAGCGGGCTGACGCCCTATGGCTGCTGCGGGTTTTTCACTATTCGCATCTTTAGCGCGCCGTTCGGCGCGCTAACTATTTAGTCCATGGCATGGCGTAATGGCATGCCGCTATGATTTGTCTCTGCTTGAAAGCCGCTCCTTACCTTTTTCCTTATTTTGATATAACATACATCAAAATTATAGGAGTGAGACAATGGCGGATTTCCCCGTACGCGGTCTTTCAAGGCAACATATCGACCGCGCGTTGGACGCATTTGCGGCGCAAGACAAGAATTGGCGGGCGGGCCGTGTTCCGCTGTATGTATTCCGTGGCGATCACGATGCCTACGAGATAGGCAGGGACGCGTTCTTCAGATATTTTTCCGAGAATGCCCTTGGAGCCAATCGCGCCTTCTCCAGTGTGAAAGCCATGCAGGAGGAAGTCCTGGAAATGTGTCTTTCGCTGCTGAACGGAAGCGCCGACATGGCGGGCATATTCACTTGCGGCGGCACTGAAAGCATCTTCCTGGCCGTGCGCGCCGCACGCTCCGAAGCTCGGCTCAAGCGTGGCCTGCCGAAAGGGCGCGGAAACATCGTTCTTCCCATCACGGCCCATCCGGCCTTTGCCAAGGCCGCCGAAACAATGGATCTAGTCGAACGACGCGTCCCCGTGCTGGAAGACGGGCGTGCGGATGTCCGAGCGATGGCCGACGCCTTGGACGAAGAGACGGTCATGCTCGTGGGGTCCGCGCCATGCTTTCCATATGGTGTGATCGATCCGATACGTGAATTGGGAGAATTGGCGCAGGGCAGCGGGGTTTGGCTCCATACCGATGCATGTGTCGGCGGCTACCTCGCTCCGTTTGCGCGCGACGTGGGCTATGTCATTCCGGACTTCGACCTTTCGGTGCCAGGCGTCGCCTCGTTGTCGGCAGACCTTCATAAATATGGATTCTGCCCGAAGCCGGCGTCCACCGTGTTCTTTTCGAACTCCGAACGCGCCGGACTTGCCGGGTTCGACCTGGATGTATGGCCATCTGGACGGTTTGTCACTCCTACATTAGTGGGTACGCGTCCGGCCGGCGGCGTGGCTGGCGCGTGGGCGACGCTCAACTTCCTGGGCGCCGAGGGATACCGGCGCATTGCCCAACGCATCATGGCCATGCGGGACGCCTACGTCGAGGGTATAGAAGCCATATCGGGTTATGGCATGCTGGCTCGGCCTGATCTGGCGCTGCTGGCGTTTGCGGATCCATCGCTAGACATGCCCCGCGTTGCGGCGATGATGTCGGAAAAAGGCTGGCTGCCCGGGATGACGTCGCGGCCCGAAGGCTTGCACATCATGCTGTCTATACTTCATGAGCCCGTACGTGAAGAATATCTATCCGATTTACAAGCATGTTCTGCCATTGTGCGCCAACAGATGGAAGCAGGGCAGGACGGCGCACGAGAGTCCGCGAAGTATTAGAACGCAGTTCCTCCCCTCCCTTGTCCATTTTTGGAGAGCATCATGCCAGTTCCTGGATCCATCTCGCGTCGAGACATCTTGCGGTTGATGTGCAGCATAGGTACGGTAACAGTCGCCACCAGTCCATTTACTCGGCCCCGAGCCGCCATGGCACAACAAAAGCGGGCCATCCTTGGGCATTTTGGATCGGCGAATCCTCAGGTACTCGGTAAAGCCACTTCCAGCTTCGCCGAAGCCTTGGGCTCGGGGGTGAAAACGGACTTCGTATCCGTATCCGCCGGCTCGCAGGTTTTGGCGGCCATTGCAGGCAACAGCATGGACCTGTGCAATATAGGGTCCAGCCCCATGGTCGTGGGGTTCGGACAGGGTGTAAAGATGTCCATGGTGTATGTGCAGAAGTACATCACCGACAGCGAGTCGCTGGTGGTCCGCAATGCGGCGGGAATCGGCAGCCTGCGCGAGCTCAAAGGAAAGTCGATCGGGCTTCCTTTCAACACGTCGGTACATTTCGCCTTGATTGCCGCGCTTGAGTCGATGGGGATGGGCCCCGGCGACGTCCGACTGTTGAACATCAAGGCGGATTCGATCCAGGCCGCATGGAGAAGAGGCAGTATCGACGCCGCATATATATGGGCTCCGATCCTGAACGATCTCGTCGCCGAGGACGGCGCCATTTTGATGCGCACGGGGGACCTGGCAGAGTCGGGCGTGCTTGTATTCGATGGCATCGTGGTGCGGGATTCCTTCAAGAAAGAGCATCCCGACCTCGTGCTCGCTTATTTGAAAGAATATGCGCGGCTATGCGATATCTATCGGAACGATCCCGAGCAGGTGGTTAAGACGCTATCGCCCTACTTGAGCCTTACGCCCGAGATGACCCGCGCCTACATAAGGACCTTCCATCCGGTGCCAACCGCCGATCAGGCGACAGACAAGTGGATGGGAATGCCGGGCGCAAAGGACACGGGCGTCTTGCGCACATTGCAGATGCAAGCGGAATTCCTGAAGTCGGCCAATCAGCTGCCCTCCGTACCGGATACGTTTGCGCCCTATGTGGACTCATCGTTCCTGGCGCAAATGCTCTGACGGGAAATCTATGTCGATACAAGTCGTAGACATGAGTTCACCCGCCCGCGCAGCTGCGGCGAAACTCAGCATCAATGCGGTTTCCAAGCGCTACGGGAGCTTGCTGGATGGTGTCGTAGCGCTCGAGCCCGTCGACATGGCTATCGCCGATGGAGACTTCGTGTGCATTGTCGGTCCCTCGGGTTGCGGCAAAAGTACCTTGCTCAATATCATTGCCGGATTTGAATCGCCGACCAGCGGCGCCGTCATGCTTGCCGGAAGCGCGATCGATGCGCCGGGTCCCGAGCGTGGCGTGGTGTTTCAGCAAGGCGCTTTATTCAACTGGATGACGGTGCTAGATAATGTGGCCTTTGGCCCACAAGCCCTTGGACGGCCTACGGCGCAGGCGCGGGAAACTGCCATGCGACACCTCGATCTGGTGGGCTTGGCATCGTTCGCGCATCGCTATCCCTATGAGCTTTCGGGGGGCATGCAGCAGCGCGTGGCAATTGCGCGGGCGCTTGCCAACGAGCCCGAGGTGCTGCTCATGGACGAACCCTTCGCCGCGCTGGATCACCAGACTCGCGAACTGCTGCAAGAGGAAATACATCGTATCTGGAAAGGCACCGGGAAGACGATCGTTTGGATCACTCATAGCATAGACGAGGCGCTCTACCTGGCCACGCACATCGTCGTAATGAGCGCGCGCCCGGGGCGCGTCAAAGCTGCATTCCAGACTACCTTTGGCGATAGTGCCGACCCCTTCATCAGCACGACACCGGAGTTCGTGGAAGCCAAACGCCAGATCGTGGCCTTGCTGCGGGAAGAGTCCATCGAGGCGCAACGACAGGAGGCGATGAAGTGAGCAACGAACGATCGAAATCCTCCGCCGGGGCACGGGCGGCGACGATGAACTTGCACCTGAGCATTGCCTCGTTCATAGCCATGTTGGCCCTTTGGATCGGGCTGACAGGCAGCGGGTTATGGGCCCCCATTGTCGACCCCATGTTCCTGCCGTCGCCGCTGGGCGTCGCACAAACGTTCTGGAAGCTCTGCATGACCGGCTACCAAGGCAATACGCTGCTTCATCACTTCCTGATCAGCCTTGCGCGATTCGGCGTGGCCTTCGCGTTCTGCATCGTGGTTGGCGTACCCGTTGGCTTGCTGATGGGCATGCACGGCGGTGTTCGCGCAGTGCTGGATCCGCCCATTGAAATTACGCGTCCTATTCCCAAGCTCGCATTGTTGCCGCTGTTCATCATCTGGTTCGGCATCGGCGAACTGTCCAAGGCTATTGTGATCATTGCCGCCTTGTTTCCCATGATGACGATCAGCGCCATGCAGGCGGTGCGATCGGTCAGCTTACGGAAAATACAGGCGGCCCAGTCGCTGGGGGCGACGCCGGCCGTGATATTCAGAAGGGTGCTGCTGCCTGCCAGCCTGCCCGGCATCTTTACCGGGATAAGAGTCTCGATCGGCATAGGCGTCACCATGCTGGTGGGGGCCGAAATGGTTGCCACCAATGATGGTATCGCTTGGATGGCATTGACCGCCGCGGACTTCATGCTGACCGATGTTGTGCTGGTGGGCGTCCTCATCATGGCGCTGCTGGGCTACAGCCTGGACAGGCTGTTTCGCCTGCTGGAAGCCAAACTGGTGCATTGGAGCGGGAAAGACTGACGCAGGGGTCAGGAATGCGCCAATTGCGGCATTTTGCGGCGTAATTCATCGCATAGCTGCCGCGAGCCGTCGCGCAAATCTTGCCGGATCGCCTTGGCAAGCTGCCTTGCGTCGCCGCCACGCAAAGCGGCGAGAATGGCGGCATGATTGACGCCACCTTTCCATTCAGGCGTGCTTAGCGGGTACAGAAGCCGCAGCATGGGTCCCGTCTGCATCCACAGCGATTCCAGAATCGCCAAGAGGGTCGGCATTTCACACAGGCGATATATGCGGAAATGAAACTCGCGGTTGCGAGCCAGCACGCTGACATAGTCCTGCCGCTCCTTGGCCGCCAACAGTGCATTCTGGGTTTCTTCAAGCGCAGCGATATCGGCAGCCGTCATGTTCGGAAGCGCGGCCTTCGCTGCCATGGGTTCGAGTTCGAGCCGGATGGTGACCAGCTCCATATAGCGCGTTTCGCTCAAATACGGTACCAGCAGGCCACGTTGGGGACCCGGCTCCAGGCACGCTTCCGCAGCCAGTCTGTTCAAGGCTTCCCGGGCCGGCGTAAAACCGATTCCGAGCAGCGATACCAAACCTCGCACCGTCAGTCTCTGGCCGGGAGAAAGCTCGCCGGAAGCAAGCGCTTCACGCAAGGATTCGTAAGCCTGGTCTCCGAGCGTCTTGACCCGTACCACCGGAGCGAGCGCCGGCGCCGATTGTTCAGCTCGAGGCCGAGCTAGCCGGTGAGGTTGATCGACTGCCATGTTGCATCGCGTGGCGTTGTATGAGTTGATATTGTTTGCGTTCTTGAGAACGGGCGTATAAGAGTTGAATTGTAGCCCAGGGGGATCGCGCCTTTCGCTATATGCCGCTGGGCCATGTACTGGGCGGCTGCTCCCGCAGGTCGACAGGGAAATGAAGCGCATCGACCGCGCGAGGTCCGCCGGCGCCGCGTAGCGGAAGCGCCGCCCGGCGCAAGCCGGACACTAAGTCTCGCATGCCGGCTCCATTGCGCCGGGCATCATGGCGGCTTTCATGGCAAAGTGTTCAACTCCTTCTGAGAAGAATGTCGCATACTTCCTCATCGCTGGTCTGCGGAAACGAGGCATACCATTTTCCGACCGCCAGAAACCGCGGGGGGGTAAACGGGCAGACGACTGCATCGGCTTGCGCCGCCAGCAGGGCGCAAGCTTCCGAAGACGAAACAGGCACCGCGACCACCACCGCCGCCGCATCGGATTTGCGTGCCGCCGCCACCGCCGCCTGCATCGTCGAGCCGGTGGCCAGGCCGTCGTCCACCAGGATGGCGGTCTTGCCCGCCAGTGCAAGGGCGGGACGCCCGGCACGGTAACGGCGCAAGCGGCGATCGAGCTCTTTCTGCTCGGCTTCCCGAACCGCATCGACGGCCTCGCGCGATACGCCCATTTCCCGGACGACGTACTCGTCCAGAATCGTGACGCCGCCTGGCGCGATGGCGCCCATGGCAAATTCCTTTTGGCCCGGCACGCCCAGCTTGCGCACCACCAGGACGTCCAGCGGCGCATTCAGGGCCTTGGCCACCTGTTCGGCAACGGGAACCCCGCCGCGCGGCAAGCCCAGCACGATGACGTCGTCGCGCCCCCGGTAATCCTGGGGCATGGCCTCGGCCAGCTGCCGTCCGGCGTCTTCACGGTCTTTGAAATAAGGCGGCATGCGAATGAAGAGTGGAAAACTGGTGGCCGTCGGCCAGCAATTCGGATGCCCGACCCATGGCGGGCATGCACGCTGGGCGTCACGACCGCCTTGCCCTGCAACCTGTTCCCGGGCGACGGGCGTTCAACCGGCAGGATACGTCACAGAGCCGTTTTCGTGCAATACGGCGCCCGGCGTCAGTGTGGCGGCGTCGAGCCGGCCCTCGCCCATGATGTGCATGACCTTTTCCCCCCGGGCGATGAGGTGGTCGGCGACGATGCGCCGATGGCAGCGCCACCACACCGCTTCCGAACACATGATGGCGCTGGGCCGCTCGCGGCCTATCGCCACCAGTTGACGAAGTCCCTGGAGGAACGGGTCGGTCAGCGCGTAGTCGGCATAATTGTGAAAGCTGTCGTTTTCCCAAAAGCCGTTCACGTCGCGAGCGACCGTTTTCGATTTGCCGCGCAGCCCGCCCAGCGCGGCGATGCGTTCGTAAGCGATGCCGAATCCGGCGAGCGAGCCGGGCAGGGTGTCTTCATTGAACTGAGGATTCGCCCTGGAGCGCGGCACGGTTCGGATGTCCACCAGCACCTCGATGCCGGCGCCGGCCAGCAAGGCGGTGAAGGCGTCCAGGCTGCGGTTGGAATGCCCAATCGTGAAGAATGGTAGCTCCATGTTCGGCTCCTGCGGCTGCACGTTTCAGGAAGGAGGATGGCCGGCGGGCGCATACCCCTTCCGATGGTCAATCCACCGACGCGCCGGAACGTTTCACGGCCTTGCCCCACTTTTCGACTTCATCGGCGATGAAACGCTTCCCGTCTTCCGGCGAATAAACCAGCGGCTGGCCGCCACGTTCGCTCAAGGCTTTCGCCATTTGCGGCGATTCAAGGATCGCATTGATCTTTTGATTCAGGTATTTCACCACATCGTCCGGCGTGCCGGACGGCGCAAAAATCATGGCCCACCCCACCGCTTCGAAGCCAGGGTAACCGGACTCGGCGACGGTCGGCACGTTTGGCAATTGTGGAATGCGTTCGCGGGTCGTCACGGCCAAAGGCACGGCGGATTTGGACTCGATGTGAGGCAGGGCGGCTGTGACGGAATCCACCATCAGAGGCACGTGATTGCCCAGGAAGTCGGCCTGCGCGGGACCGCTGCCCTTGTATGGGATGTGGCGGAGTTCGATTTCGGCGTCCGCCTTGAGCATCTCCGCAGACAGATGTTGCGTGCCGCCGATGCCAGCGCTGGCGTACGCGAACTCATCGGGCTTGGCCTTCGCCTTTGCGATGAGATCGGACAGCGAAGTGACGCCGCTTTTCGGATTTGCCAGGAAGACGAGAGGGACGGTGAAAATCCCGCCCACAGGCGTGAGGTCGTTCTTCAGGGAATAACCCGGCTTGCTGTATAGCGTTTGATTCACCGCGCCCGCGCTACCGCCGACGGCAAGCGTATAGCCGTCCGGCTTGGCGCGAGCGACATATTGCATGCCGATATTGCTGCCCGCGCCCGCCTTGTTTTCCACGATCACGGGCTGTCCCGCTTCTTTGGCCAGCTCTTCCGCAATCATCCGCGCAAAGATGTCTGTCGCCTGGCCCGGAGGAAATGGCACCACGAGGTTGATGGGACGATCTGGATAGGCTGCATGGACCGGGGCCGCTACGCTGACGAAAGCGCAAGCCATAAGGCTCGCAAGTAAATTGAGTCGCTTGGACATGGGACCCCCTATGTGTGATAACGGACTGGAATGGATGTATGGGATTGTACTCACAGCGAAAGTCGGCCTTCCGGGATTTCGGACGGGTGGCCGGCAAGTCCCAAGGTAAACTCTGGACTGTGGCAATCCGGAATCAAGCAGGAAAGGCATGGCGATTTGGCGCGAGATGAATCATGGCGATATCCCCGGTGTGATGGCCCTGGCCGACAGCATCCACCCCGGGCTGATCGAGCGCGCGGAGGTCTTCGGCGAGCGGCAGCGGCTCTTTCCGGATGGATGCCTGGTGGCGGATCGCGGCGGGAGGATCCTGGGTTATGCGGTGTCGCATCCGATCGCGCCCGCGAATCCGCCGCGGCTCGACACTCTGCTGGGCGGCTTGGCCCAGGGCGAACGCCATTACTACATCCATGACTTTGCGCTGTCGCCGGTCTTGCGAGGCTCGGGCCTGGCGCGCGCCGGCGTCGACAAGCTGCTCGCCATTGCCGGGGGCTTTCCGAAGACCGCGCTGATCTCCGTGTATGGCACGATGCGGTTCTGGTCGCGCTTCGGGTTCCAGCCCAGCGCGCAGGACCTGGCGGGGGAGCTTGCCGCCTACGGCGAGGGCGCCGTGTATATGGAACGCACGCCCGCTGCATGCGGCGCGGGGCGATAGCCGGAGACCGCCCCATGCAGCAACCCACCCGAGCCGCACATGGGCCCACCCCCGGATCCGCAACCGAACATCGGGAATGGCAGGACGTCATCGACTTCTGGTTTCCCGAAGGGCGCTTGGCCGTCGTCGATGCCGGCACGCATCATGGCCATTGGTTCTGGCGGATGCGCGGCGGGGCGGATGGCGAAATCACGGCCCGATTCTCCGATCTCGCCACGGAAGCCGCCGCGGGCCGTCTTGCCGACTGGGCGGCCGACGCTTACGGCCGGCTTGCGCTGATCATCGCGCTCGACCAGTTTTCGCGGTCGGTCTGGCGCGGCACCGCCCGCGCCTATGCGCAGGATACGGCCGCCTTGTCCTTGGCGATGGACGGCATTGCAAACGGCCATTATGCGGCGCTGGACAAGCCATGGCACAAGGTCGTCTTCGGCTTGCCGCTAGGCCACTGTGAAGGCCCGGATCACCTCGACCGCCTGGATCTCTTGATTCGTCTTCGCCGGGACATCGCCGCGGAATCGCCGGCGGAGCTGCGGCCTATTTATCAGTCGCTGGTCAAGCAGGCCGGCGACGTCAGGCAGGTCATTGCGGCCTTTGGCCGCCATCCGCATCGCAATCAGGTGCTTGGCCGCGGCTCGACTCCGGCGGAAGAGGCTTATATTGCGGAAGGGCGGTTTCCGCATTTAAGGGCTTTCGAAAGTTAAAGGATCGATAGGATTCAAGATGAAAATTGATAATTTGCCGTTTTGCACCGTGGATTGGGACGCCATAGCACCCACCGAGCACAAGGGTGAACGGGGCATGGCTTTATGGCGCACCAGTCAGTTCGGGCCCATCCGCGTTCGCATGGTGGAATACAGTCCGGGCTATCTTGCCGACCATTGGTGCTCGAAAGGCCATATTTTGCTCTGCTTGGCTGGAACGCTGGAAACCGAGTTGGCCGATGGCAGGCGATACGTATTGACGCCCGGCATGTCTTATCAGGTGGCCGATGATGCGGAGGCTCATCGGTCGATGACGGAGACGGGCGCGAAGCTGTTCATCGTGGATTGATCCTCGCGCCTGGGCGCGGGCCCAGGGAATCTCAGCGCATTTCAAACAGCTCCTGATGGAAATCGCCCGCCCTCAACCCATGGGCGACCAGGTCTTCCCGCAGGGCGCGGCCGAACCCCGCCGGTCCGCAAAACCAGACGCCCGCGCTCTTCCAATCGGGAATCAGCTCGCGTAGCCGCTCGCCGCTCAAACGTCCGCCTTGGTCGCCCACCATCAAATGAAGGCGCACTCCCGCCGCCTGCGCATGCCGTTCCAGCGACTGGCGCGCCTCCTGTACCAGCGTCGAGACGGGATGGAATAGATCAATCTCGTAGTCACCTTGCTTCCCCCGCGCCAGATCCTGCAGGCGGGCCAGAAAAGGCGTGATGCCTATTCCCGCGCCTATCCAGATCTGCCGCCGGTTGCCGTCGGCGAAATTGAACCGCCCATAAGGGCCTTCCACGGTAACGGCGTCGCCCACCGCAAGCTTTTTGTGAAGCTGGCCGGTGTGGTCGCCCAGCCCCTTGGTGATGAAAGTGATTTCCCGCGTGCCCGGATGCCAGGCCGACGCGATCGTGTAGGGATGGGCGCCCTCGCGGCGATTCGAAGTCACGAAGGCGAACTGCCCGGCATCGTGCCCGGGCCATTCCGGATCGATTTCAATACAGGTTTTCAGCGTGCGCATTTCCGGATAATAGCTAAGCGCCTTGATGCGGCCGTGCACTTCGCGCTTGCGGCCGACATATCCCGTCAGGGCCATGACGGCGGCAATGCCGCCGGCCGCCATGAAGACCGCCATGACGACGCCGACAGGCTGGCTCCAGTAGGAAAATTCCATGAGGATGACGCCATGGAAAACCAGTATCAGGTAGGCCGCGGCCAGCACCTTGTGCGTCTTGGCGAACAAATGGTATGGAAAGCGTTTGATCAGGGCCAGCACGACCAGCGCCATGGCGACATAGAACACCCATTCGCCCAGGGTTTCGGCCAGCCCGCGCTGGGTGCGCAACAAGGCTTCAAGGCCCTCGTAGACCGGCCGCTCGCCTTTCGGGGGCTTGATCAGCCAGCCCCAGCCCACGGCCCACTTCGTGCCCTTGGCGAAAATCCAGTGCGCGGCGCTTGCGGCCAGCGCGGTGACGCCCAGCCACTTGTGCAGGCGGTACATCTTGTCCAGGCCGCCCAAGAAGCCTTCCAGGAATCTGGGGCGCAGCGCCAGTATCAGCGCCGCGCTCATGGCGGTCATGGCCATGACGCCCGAATATTGCACCATGACGTGGCGCCAGGGAAAATAGCCGAAGGGCTGCGGCATGAAGGTGTCCGCCATGAGCCAAAGCCCCGTGACGAACGCGAATAAAACGACGATGGTAATTTTGATGGACTGCATGGGGCCGACCGGATCAGTGTTCAAAGGTTCGCCATGGCGTTCGAGCTCAGGAACGACTGTGCATGGCGGGCGGCGATCCATTCCTCGTTGGTAGGCTCCATGACGACCAGCACCGAGCTGCTCATGGACGAAAGCGTTTTCCGGGATGCTGCGTTCGCCTGCGGGTCCAGTTCCACGCCCAGCCAGGCCAGGTCCGCGCAGACCCGCTCGCGTATGGTTGCGTTGTGCTCGCCGACGCCGGCGGTGAACACCAGCATGTCCAGCCCGCCCAGCACAGAGGTCAGGGCGCCGATCTCGCGCACGATGCGGCGCACGTACATGTCCAGCGCCAGCCTGGCGCGCGGCTCATCGGCTTCGCGCGGCAGCAGTTCCCGCGGGTCGGGCGACACCCCCGAGACGCCTTTGAGCCCCGATTCGCAGTACAGAATGTGGCTGACCTCTTCCAGGCTGAGCTTTTCGATCTCCATGAGGTAGATCACCGCGCCGGGGTCCAGCGATCCGGGGCGGGTTCCCATCATCAGGCCGTCCAGGGCCGAGAACCCCATGGTCGTGGCAACGCTGCGCAGCGCGCGCATGGCGCACAGGCTGGCGCCGCTGCCCAAATGAGCCGCGATCACCCGGCCCCGTGCGTGCTCGCCATACTGCTCCGCAAGCGCCACCGTCAAGTATTCATACGACAGGCCGTGGAAGCCATAGCGGCGCAGGCCGCGCTCCCAGGCGGCATAGGGCAGCGGCAGCATCTGCTCGACCTGGGGCACCGTGCTGTGGAAGGCCGTATCGAAGCAGGCCATCTGCGGCAGGCCGGGGTATTTGCCCAGCAGGATGTCGATCGCTTCCAGCGCGAACGGCTGGTGCAGCGGCGCCAGCGGCGTGTAATTGCGCAGGTCCGCCAGGACGTCGGCGTCGATGCGGATGGGGGCGGAGTATTTGCCGCCTCCATGGACCACGCGGTGCACCACCGCCAGCAGGCGGCCGTGGCCCAGCAAGGCATGGACACGTTGCAGAATGATTTCCACGGCGTCCCGATAGGGATGGCCGGGGTCCAGGCGCACGGCCAAGGGCGCGCGGCCTGTTTCATGGAGCTCCTGGCTTTGGCAGCCTATGCCCTGGACCTTGCCGCTCCAGGACGGATTGCGGGGCGCGGGGCCGGCGGCCGTATCGAACAGGGCGAACTTGATGCTGGAGGAACCGCAGTTCAGCACCAGGATGTGGGTCTGTGCGCAAGCGTGATCGAAGGTCATATCGGGGAATTCCTGTAATGGTGGGCCAGCAGCAGCGCCAGGGCGCAGGATGCGATGCGGGATTCATGGGTGTCGGCCCGGCTGGTCAGGATGATGGGCACCCGAGCGCCCAGCACCAGGCCCGCGCTGGCGGCGTCCGCCAGGTACATCAGCTGCTTGGCCAGCATGTTGCCGCTCTCCAGGTCCGGGGCCACCAGGATGTCCGCCAGCCCCGCGACTTCCGAGTGGATGTCCTTGATGTGGGCCGCGGTTTGGGAGACGGCGTTGTCGAAGGCCAGGGGCCCGTCCAGGCATGCGCCGGTGATCTGGCCGCGATCGGCCATCTTGCACAGGGCGGCGGCGTCCACCGTGGCCGGCATGGCGGGATTTACGGTTTCCACGGCGGCCAGAATGGCCACTCGCGGCTTTTTCACCCCGATGGCGTGGGCCAGGTCGATGGCATTGCGGACGATGTCCGCCTTCTGCTCCAGGGTGGGCGCGATATTGACCGCCGCGTCGGTGATGATGAAGGGACGCGGGTAGTGCGGGGTCTGCATCAGGTAGCAATGGCTGATCCGGCGCTTCGTGCGCAAGCCGGCGCTGTGCACCACGGCCTCCATGAGTTCGTCCGTATGCAGGTGCCCCTTCATCAAGGCCTCGACTTCGCCGGCGCGCGCCAGGGCCACCGCGGCGGCGGCCGCCGCCTGGCTGTCGGCCGCGTCGCGGACGTCCAGGCCGTCGAGCGACACGCCCAGCGCCTGGGCGGTCCGGGCCAGCAGGGCGGCGGGCGCCACCAGGACGGGTTCGATGAGGCCTTGGGAATGTGCGTCCAAGGCGGCTTTCAGGCTGATTTCATCGCATGGGTGCACCACGGCCACCCGGATGGGCGCCAGGCAGCTCACCTGCGCCAGCAAGGCATGCAGGCCGGCTGGCGGCGAGTCCTCGACGTGGATTTCGGGCGGGGCGCTGCGCGCGCACGTGACGGATTCCTGCGGCGCCTGGACATAAGCCTCGCCTTCGATGGCGACCGTGCCGTCGGGCAGCGTGCAGGTGCAGGCCAGATGGATGCGCCGGCGGGGCGCATCCAGGGACGTGACGCGCGCCTCCACCAGGAACTTGTCGCCGACGGCGAGCTCTTCGAAGGCCGGATTGCGCAAAGTGGACGGTGACGAATGAGTCATAAGTGTCGCGATCTCAATACATGTGCTGGCCGCCGTTCATGGCCAGGTTGCTGCCCGTCATGAAGGCGGCGGATTCGCTGCAGACGAAGGCCACCAGGGCGCCGACTTCTTCGGGGCGTCCCAGGCGGCCGACGGGGATCTGGGAGATGATCTGGGTCTCGAGGACCTGGGGGTCGACGGCCGCCACCATGGCCGTGTCCATGTAGCCGGGCGAGACCGTGTTCACGGTGATGCCTTTCCGGGCGACTTCGAGCGCCAGCGACTTGGTGAAGCCATGGATGCCTGCCTTGGCGGCGGCGTAGTTGGTCTGGCCGAACTGGCCCTTGCTGCCGTTGATGGACGCTATGTTGACGATGCGCCCCCAGCCGGACTCGATCATGCCGTCGATGAAGGGATGCGTGACGTTGAACATGGAATCCAGATTGGTGCGCAGCACGCGGTCCCAGACGGACTTTTGCATCTTGCG